>SKEQ01001084.1_pt1 | contig 12781 bp, 6 predicted proteins | sample 4826751 | NCBI WGS metagenome assembly SKEQ01 (sample SAMN11008805, study PRJNA524170) | human gut metagenome | biome: Human fecal sample; material: Feces; isolation source: fecal sample from pouch patient p44 | host: Homo sapiens | place: Israel: Tel-Aviv | collected 2013-07-11 | reverse complement strand
ATGTAAATAGAATCAATGTATCGATAGATAATAGGCAAGGTTTTAGCAAGTCGTGAGATTGTTTTAAATGAATCGGTGCTGACATTGTTTATTGTATACAACTGTGTACTTTCGTTACTTGCAAGAGAACTGGTTAAAGTATCGACTTCCATTAATGTTCGGTCGATAATATTAACCGAATTATCAAATATATAAGAGTTTTCCAAAGTAATCTCTTCGCGAATATTTTTCAAAGTATTTGAATAAAACATAATGCTAAGCACTATAAACGGTATAACAGTCAATGCTGTTATAAACAGAAATGTACGCAGAAATATACTGTTAAATTTAAAATGTCTGATATTAAACCATATGTTTTTTATCTTGTTCATAACAAATATATTCCTTTCGATTTAATTATGAGTTATGTAAATATTCGCTTGGCGTACAATTATAGTAATCTTTAAATACTCGTGTGAAATATCCCGGACTTTGGTATCCGCATTCTTTGCTTATGTCGTTGATTTTTTTGTTCTCTTTCAGTAATTTAACTGCGTGTTCCATACGGACTTTAAGCAGGTAGTTACTGAAATTTTCACCTGTTTGTTCTTTAAAAAATCTGCTGCAATATGCAGGATTAAAAAATACGCTTTCGGCTGCGTCTTGCAATGAGATATTCTTTGAAAAATTATCATTGATAAATTGAATAAGTTTGTCAACAACTATGTTGTCTGTCTTTTTGTTTTTTGCAGAAAGTTGTTTTATAATATTTTCAAGCATTTTTATTGAAAAATCATATACCTTTTGATTATCTGTAATATCGGGAAAGTCATTAAAATCATCATTTTCGGTTGATATTCTGATATTAAGATTAGCGTAGAGCTTATCAATGATTATTTCAAATATATTGAAAGCATATTGACCGAGTCTTTCGTTCTTGTGCGTATTTTCGTCTAATAAAGTGCAAAGCGTTTCTTTGGCATCGGCCAAATTTATCGAAACAATCTCTGCATACAGGTGCATAATGTTATCAAAGAAAAAATTAATATTGTTGTTTTTTTGTTCTGTCAATAAATTCTTCATATTGATAAGTGAATTTTTAAGATTTTCAAAATCAGTCGGCTTTGTTATGTATTCTTTGACGTTGTATTTAATAGCCGCTTTGGCATATTCAAAATCTGCATATCCGCTAAGTAAAATAACTTGCGTCCAAGGTTTGTTTTCGTAAATATATTGAGCAAGGTCAATACCCGAAACCTGTACCATTCTTATATCAGAGATAACTAAATCAACATTGTTTTCTTCAAGATATTTAATCGCGTCACTGCCGTCACGGAAAGTTCCGACGACCTCAAAACCAACGTCACAGTTATTTATGAATGCGGATATACTTGTGCGAATCATCATTTCATCGTCAACAACTATTACACTGAACATAAAAATCCTCTTTTCTGTCTTTCATATTTCTTCGTAGATGATTGTAACATATAGAATTGAATTATTCAAGCACAAAATATAAAAATGTATGTATAAATAGCTAATTAAAGATATAAATAAAATGTAATGATATTCACATTGCACAATTAAGAGGTCAAAATATTAACACAAAGTAAACTTTTTGCACTTGAAATATGAACAGGCATCAGATAAAATATAATTAAATAAAAAAGAAACAGAGGGTGATGAAATGATTAAGGTAAAGTCGAAACCGAAAGAAAACGCAAATACAGTAAGAAAAAAGAATCGCTGGAAAGACTTCCGTGATAATGCAGAGCTCTCCGCATTAATGATACCGGGAATAGTTCTGTTGCTGGTATTTGCATACGTACCGATGTTGGGTATAATAATTGCATTTAAAGATTACAGAAATAACTTAGGAATTTTTAAAAGTAAATGGGTTGGATTCCAAAACTTCAAATTCTTCTTTGAATCACAGGATGCTTGGAGAATAGGAAGAAATACGGTAGGATACGGTATACTGTTTATAGTTATTGGTTTAATCGCGGCAGTGACGATTGCCATTCTTCTTTATGAAGTACGCAGCAGAAAAGCATTAAAATTCTATCAAACAAGCATGATACTGCCACATTTTCTTTCATGGGTAATTGTAGGTTACATAACATACATTTTGCTTGAACCGAGCATGGGTATCTTAAACAAGATAATCCGCTTCTTCGGCGGTGAAGGACTTCAATGGTATTCGGAACCGAAATACTGGGTATTCATTTTGCCGATAATCAATGTTTGGAAAACAGTCGGATTAAAATCAATTATGTACTATGCGGCACTTATGGGAATTGACGAACAACTTTTTGAGGCGGCGCAGATTGACGGTGCGGGAAGATTTAAACAAATTCTATACATCACAATTCCGTCACTTGTACCGCTTATGGTAACACTTACAATATTGGACGTAGGACACATAATAAAAGGTGACTTCGGTTTGTTCTATACAATACCGAGAGATGTCGGACTTCTTTATCCGACAACCGATATAATTGATACATACGTTTATCGAGGATTGAGAACCGGCAGTGATATAGGTATTACTACAGCGGTTGGTTTGTTCCAATCGGCAGTTGGTTTGGTTATGGTAATAGCAACGAACTTAGTTGTTAAAAAGATTTCGCCGGAAAATTCGTTATTCTAAAGGAGGGTGAAGAAAATGAAAAAAAGCAAAAGAATTCCGAACATAATTATCAACATAATGTTTTGTCTGGGATCATTAGTATTCATACTTCCGTTTGTATTAATTATTTCAGCATCGTTTTCGGATGAACAGACATTGCTCTCGGAGGGATATAAATTAATCCCGTCAGTATTTTCGACAGAGGCATATAAATATGTATTCAGAAATCCACAGCAACTTTTGGATTCATATAAGGTGACAATTATTTATTCGATAGTTGCAACAGTTTTGGGAGTAGTGGTAATGGCAATGCTTGCATATCCGCTTTCAAGACCGAATTACAAATATAAAAAGATAGCAACATTCTTTATATTCTTTACAATGTTGTTTTCGGGCGGACTTATTCCGACATATATTTGGATAACAAGATACCTACATCTTGGTGATACAATTTGGGTGTATATATTACCTTGTCTTGTAAACGCGTTTCATGTTATAGTTATAAGGAGCTTTTTCCAAGGACTGCCGCAGGCACTTATGGAATCGGCTAAGATTGACGGTGCGAGTGAATTACAGACATTCTTTAAGATTGTTATGCCGCTTTCAAAGCCGGTAATAGCGACAATATCATTGTTGACTCTTCTTTCAAGATGGAATGACTGGAACACGGCACTTATCTATATTAAATCAAGCAATTTGTATTCACTTCAATATTTATTGCAGAAAATATTGCGTGAGGCTGAATTTGTAAAGAATATGGCGGACAGTTCTCCTGTAGCGGGAATGGATCTTGATTTATCAAATCTGCCGTCAGTAACGATACGTTTTGCAATGTGTATGGTTGCGGCAGGTCCTATGCTTATCATTTTCCCATTCTTCCAGAAATACTTTGCAAAAGGTCTTACAGTCGGAGCGGTAAAAGGCTAATAAGAACTTAATTAAACGGGTGGTATAAAGTTAAATCAGAAGGGAGTATTAATATGAAGAAAAAAGTAGTTTCACTTATAATGTCAGTGGCATTGGCTTTCAGCAGTATGCACGTAATGAATATTGCGGCAGAAAATGTGAAAGCCGAAAGTAATTTGACGGAAGCAACAGTTACAAATTTGAACGGATATGAATTTATTGACATTGCTTCAAACGGCACAACGCTTGTAGCATTAACGAAAAATACAGCAAGAGCATTAGGCAGGCTTTTCTATTCAACAGATAACGGCGTTACATGGCAGCCTTGTCAAAATCAACCGTTGAATTCAGCGGCAACGATTTCGAGTAATAAAAATTCACAACAACAATTAGTATATTGGAAAGCAAATAATATTTTTGTGGCTCACGGTGCGGCAAGTACATATACTTCGGAAGACGGTATTTTGTGGGTTGAAAATAAGAATTTGCATTGGACTACAAATACAATGATTGATGTATCGGGAAATCAACTTGTATTCGGCGGACAAGATTCCGCAAATGCAACGGCTGATTTAAAAGCAAAGCAATTTGCAAATAACAAATATGCAATTCCTAAGTCATCAGGGTTTTATGCACAAGTAGCGGTTGCAAAACCGGCTGCTGAAGACGGAAATATATCAATGTTTATATGTAACCAATATAAAGCATATGATTTAAGTTTTCAAACTACATCTCCAAAATACACTTGGACAATGCAGAACAATAACCAAGGCTCGATAACAACAAATGCTCCTTATGATGCAACATATTCACAAGAGGCAGGTCAATATCTTATCGTAGACGGTTCAGAAAAATTATATGCAATAACAGATTCAAAGAATATCGCAAAAATTACTGTAGCCGATGGTGAAAAAGTAGTCGGAGTCGGTACAAATGAAGATTATATATTGGTAGGAACCGAAAACGGCAAGTTGTATAAAACAAATAACACTGTATTGACAACAGAGACAGCATGGGACGAAATCCCGACAGCATATGACGACGGAACAGCAGAACCATTGAAAAACATCAAATTTATAGATAAAAATAACTTTGTTGCTTTAGGTACAACAAAAGCATATACAGGCGAAGTTGTAAAAAGTATAGTTGAACCTACGGAGGCACCGACAGAAGAACCAACGGCAACACCAACGATTGAACCGACGGAAGAACCTAATGATGAACTTTTACCGGAAGGTTACAGTTTTATAGATATTGCGTCTAACGGAAATAATCTTGTTGCAATGGCAAAGGATGAGAGCAGAACAGTTGCTCAGCTTTGTTATTCAAAAGATGGCGGTAAAACGTGGAAGGCAAGTGAAAATCAACCGTTAGCAGAAAAAGCAACAATCTCAAGTAACAAAAATTCACAACAACAGTTAGTATATTGGAAAGCAAATAATATTTTTGTAGCTCACGGTGCGGCAAGTACATACACATCAACAGACGGTGTGACATGGACAGAAAATAAGGCATTGCATTGGACTACAAATACAATGCTGACAACATCGGGTAATCAGCTTGCATTCGGCGGACAAGATTCAGCTAACGCAACGGCTGATTTACAGACTAAACAATTTGCAAATAACAAATATGTAATTCCTAAATCGTCAGGATATTATGCACAAGTAGCGGTTGCAAAACCGGCAGACAGTGAAGGTAATGTTGCAATGTTCATATGTGACAAGTATAAAGCATATGATTTGAGTTTCCAAGCGACATCACCAAAATATACTTGGACTTTAAAGAATAACAATGCAGGTACAATGACAGAAAATGCTCCTTATGACGCACTATATGCAGAAAAGGCAGACCAATATTTTATGGTAGACGGTTCGGAAAAATTGTATGCAGTAACTGATTCAAAAAATATTGCAAAAATTACTGTCGCTGACGGCGAAAAAATTGTAGGTGTAGGGGCAAGTGACAAATACATAGTAGTAGGAACCGAAAGCGGCAAGTTATATAAAACAGATAACGTAGCCGTAACAGCTGAAACAAAGTGGGAAGAAATTTCAATTGCGGCAGAAGATAAAATATCAGAGCCGTTAAGAAATATCGAATTTACAGGTGAAGATACCTTTGTTGCTCTTGGTAATACAAAGTGGTATAATGGTAAGGTAGTTAATTCGACACCGACAGACAACCCAATTAAGCCAACTGTTTCACCAACAACAGCACCAACGGAAAATCCGGTTAAGCCAACAGCGGCACCAACGGAAAATCCGATTAAGCCAACAGTGGCTCCGACTGATGATCCGACAAAACCGACAGCAACACCGACTACGGCACCAACCGAAGAACCGACACCTGATCCGTCAGGTTACAGTATAAGATATGAAAACGGTAAAGCGGTAGTAAATGCGCCAAGCGGTAAATATGCAGTAATCTTTGCGGCATATGACAGTGACGGTAAGCTTATAAGCGTTACGGTAAAACAAGATGCCGAAATTACAAAAGCAAACCAATCAGTATATCCTAATAAGTTTACAACAGCAGGTGCAACCACAGGAAAGGTTATGCTTTGGGATAACTTAAATAATATGGTACCTCGAGCAGTAGCATCGATCCCTTTCAATTAATGGACGGTCAAAAGATTTTCGTTTCCGCTGTCGGTGACGACAGTGGGGACGGAAGTGAGGAAGAACCTCTCAGAACGTTGGAAAAAGCAATAGACGTTGCAAATGAGATGAGAGAAGATTCCGATAAATTAATTGAAATATTGTTGCGTGAAGGTACTTACAGTGTAACAAACACGATAAAGATTATAAATTCTCAAAAAGATGATCCTTTACTTAAAATAAGTGCATATCAAGATGAAAAGGTTACAATAAATGCAGGTGTTGATATTCCTCTTTCGGCTATGAGCATTGCCGATTCGGATTTTACAAATGCAATTATTGATAAACCAAATGCAGGAAGTGTCTTGCAATATAATCTAAAAGATGCACAAATTGAGGATTTGGGAGAAATTTCATTAAGAGGACACCTTATTTCCGATGAAAAAGAGGCTCAGGCAGAATTAAGCCTTAACGGTGAAGTTCAAAAGCTTGCAGGGTGGCCGAACGGTGAATATACAGGGCTGATAAAACCGACAGATTCTAACGAATACGGAAAAAGAACAAAGTCGGGAATTGCAAATGGATGTAGCTTTCAAGTGAATTACGACCGTCCGTCACAATGGAGCAAACCTGAGCAAGCTTGGTTATCGGGAACAATAGGACCTAATTATGAATTTGATTATTACCCTGTAAGCAGATTTGATTCGGAGGAAAAACGTGTTTATTTAAGCAGAGGTGCTTTGGAAAAATACTATACAGAGCCGTATTACAGGTTTGAAAATGTACCGGAAGAACTTGATGAACCGGGTGAATATTACATTGACAGACAAAGTGGAATGTTATATTTTTATCCACCTGAGGATGCACCAAAAGATTCTGTACTTACAATCACAATGTCAACACCGACATTGGATGTAAGCGGAAAAGCTCCTAACTCTATGTTCAGAATAGAGAATAGTAAGAATATAGTTTTTGAAAATCTTATATTCAAAGGTGGACGCGGTTCGGCGATAACGGGTAAGAATAACAGCAATATACAATTCATTAATTGTGAAATAAACAGTTTCGGTGAAAACGGAATACGTTTTGACGCTTCAACCGATATAAAAATCAGTGATTGTAAGATACACGACGTAGGACAAGACGGAATTTTATTTGTAAGTTGCGGAAATTATAAGACGCTTTCACCGAGTAACATTGTTGTGTCAAATAACGATATTTATAACTTTGCCAGACTTGAAAGAAGTTACAAGACAGGCATAGACTTCGGATACAGATGTGTGGGTGCAACCGCAGCAAACAATCATATACATAACGGCCCGCATGCCGGAATGATATTCTACGGTGTAAATAACGATATTTACGGTAATGAATTTGATAATCTTGTTACGGAATTCAGCGATATGGACGCTCTGTATTGCAACAATTCAAATTATCCTTGGGAACGAGGTAATAAAATTCATAATAATTATTTTCACGATATAGGCAAAAGTTCAATGAATGGAAGACACCAGATTAATGTAAGAGCAATTCGTACAGATAATCGTGGATGCGGACTTAATATATATGAGAATTTGTTCTATAATATCGGCGACGGCGGCAACGGCAACGGAAACAACGGCATCGGAGCAATAACTGCGGAAGGCACACGAAACAGAATTTTCAATAATTTGTTCGTGGATTGCAATGAGGCATATTTCAACACACTTCAATACAAAGAAATTGAAAATGCAGATGACGGTACTTTATATCCCGATACAGTAATAAACAGTTCCGGTGTTGAGGTTGCAAATACAATTAACGGTGCAAAAGTCGCTGATTTGAAAAAGCAAATGGAAAATTATTTGCCTGTTTACGGTAAACAATTTCCGGAACTGTATAATTATTTTTATGAACATCCGAATATGTCGAAAACAAATGAATTTAAAAATAATATGATAATAAACATAGCAATACCGCTAAGTAATTTTAACGGTACACAAAATGAGGAAGGATTCAGAGGTTCGCAAATGCTGACAGCGGCGTCGGGAAATTATGTTTCAACGTCAGATCCAGGTTTTGTATCATATGATAACGGTAATTTGGAACTTTCATCGTCGGCAACATTACTTGTTGAAGGGCTTCCGAAATTTGAAATGAGTTCGTTTGGAATACAGTAATTTATATGGGAGGACTAGCTGTGAAAAAGATTGCTATAATGTTAGCAACAATTATATTTATTCAGCTTGGGGCAACATCTGTATTTGCAGATTATACAGATGTAAGCGGTCATTGGGCATTAAGATTTATAAATGAATTGACAGATAAAAAGATTGTAGAGGGCGATAATCTTGCTTTCCGACCTGACAGCAATGTAAATGTTGATGAATTTATAAAAATGGTTATAGCCGCAATGGATATAGAGGTTACACCTCAGCCTCAAAACTGGTCAGCACCTTATATTGAAAAAGCATTGCAAAAACAGTTAATCTATAAAGATGAATTTGACAAATATAATCGTCCTATAAAAAGGGGCGAGATTGCTAAGATATGCGTTAGGGCTATAGGTGCTGATGAAGTCAGTGGAAATGAACGAAATGAGTTAATTTCACGCATTTCGGATTATTACGATATTTATAACAAAGACAAAGAATATGTACTTGCGGCATATTCAAAGCATTTGCTTTACGGTTATGAAGATAACAGCTTCAGAAGTGAACGTTATACCACAAGAGCAGAGGCGTGTGTTATAATAAGCCGAATGATTAAAGTCGGTAACTTTACCAATAATAACGGCGGAATTATTGATAATCCTATTTTGAAAAATATAATTTATGTTGCAAATACTGGAAATGATGAAAATGACGGTACGATTGACTCACCGTTAAAAACACTTGAAAAAGCGAGAGATAAAGTCCGTGAAATTATATCTTCCGGAAATTATCCTGACGGCGGAATAACAGTTTACCTTCGCGGAGGGGATTATATACTTGATAAATCGTTAGAACTTGGTTCTAATGATTCAGGAACAGAAAATAATCCTGTTACATATTCTTCGTATCCGGGAGAAGTTGCAAGAATTACAGGCGGAACAAAGTTACCGTATAATGAATTTAAGAAGATTTCATCGGATATGGCGTCAAAACTTCTTGATAAAACGGTATCAGATAAAGTATTGGAATTAGACCTCGGAAAAATGGGTATTGAAGATTTAGGTCAACTTTCAAGACGTGGTTACGGAATTTCAGCCGATGTGATACCGCAAGCGGAATTATACATTGACAGTGACAGAATGCAGCTTGCAAGATGGCCTAACAGTGATTGGGTAGGTACAACCGATATAGTAAGAAGTGGTGCAAGAAGTAAAAAAGGAGTTTTGGAAGGTGCGGTTTATAAAATTGATTATGACCGTCCTACTAAGTGGAAAACAAATATCAATGAAATATATACTTCAGGCGTCTTAGGACCAAACTATTTCTACGGTTACTTCCCGATAGAAAAAATAGAGCCGGGACAAATCACATTAAAAGAAGGTTCGGTTACAAGCTATTATTCAAAGCATTTTATAAGATACGAAAATATATTTGAAGAACTTGACCAACCGGGTGAATATTATATCGACAGAAATACAAAAATGTTGTACTTATATCCGAAAGAAGGATTTAACGAAAATTCGGATATTTGGTTATCGCAATTAAGTGAAAATCTTATTTCGGGTACAAATGTAAGCAATGTAACATTTAAGAATCTGAAAATGGAATCGTCAAGAGCCGGAGTTATCCGTATAAAAGACGCAAAAAATATTACGGTTGAAAATTGTGAAATAGCAGATACGGGAACAAACGGTGTATATCTGAGCGGTACGGAATGTACTGTAAAGAACAGTTTAATCCACGATATTGGCAGTACGGGTATCAGCATAAGCGGCGGTGATTATGACAATATCATCTCAAGCGGAAATGTTGTAGAAAACAACCATATTTATAAAGCCGCTCAAATAGAACGTTCTTATCAGGCAGGTATACTTGTCGGTTATCGTTCTGTAGGAACAACAGTAAGTCATAATGAGGTTCACGATATGCCGCATTCGGCAGTTATTATATACGGACCTAATCATACGATTGAGTATAATAACATATATGACGCAGTTAAAGAGTTCCACGATATGGATGCTATTTATTTGAATGTATATCAGTATCCTTGGGAAAGAAATGTTGTTATCAGAAGAAACTTTATACACGATTTGGGACAGCAGACATTTACGGAAAAGCAAATGAACGTTGCAGGTATTCGTACCGATAACAACGGTAACGGATTACAGGTACTTGAAAATGTATTCTATAATATAGGTTATCAAAATGCAAACGGAATCAGAGGTGTATGTGCACAAGGAATTGATAACGTTGTAAACGGTAATATATTTATAGATACGTCAGGTACATATGAAGGTTCTCATACATATAATCCGGACGCTAAATGGGATGTGCAGTCAGACAGCGTAAAAGGAATATATGCACAGTGGCAGATATACAGTCCGAAATATTCGGAAAGCAATCCGGAAGTGGCTGACTTCTTTAAACATCATTTTGCGGCATATGAAAATGCAAATAAGTTTAATAATAATTTAATTGTAAATATTAAATTCCCGCTAAGTACACTAAACGGCAATCCTGCTTCACAAGGATTTTTCGCAAATGACCGATTGGTAGAGGCGGCCGGTAATATTATTACAAAGTCTGATCCGGGATTTGTTAATTATAGCGGAGGAGATTTCACAATAAAGGAAGACAGTAGCGTCTATAAGGAAAATCCTGATTTACCTAAGATTGATTTTGAAAATATCGGTCTTTTAAAAGACGAAAGTGTGGGAGTAAAAAAATAGAAAGGGTGAGTATAATTGAAAAAAATACTATCAGCACTGATTTCTTTAATAATGCTGTTTAGCATAGTTTCTGTAACACCTGTTATGGCTGATTCAATATCTGGAACATACACTTTTGTAGATACTTGTTACAGTCCCGAATTAGGTATTTATGTAGCAGTTGCAAAAGATTTAAGCTCGGGAACAACACCGGCACAAATATATGTTTCAGATAACGGCAGTGACTGGACTTTGAAAAAAACATTGTCACAGGCAAAACATTTCGGTAATCCTAATACAAGACAAGTAGTTGTATGGTGGGAGAAAGAACAAAAGTTTGTACTTGCGGCGAATAATAAAATTTTTATTTCAGATGACGGTACAACTTGGAGCGAATCGACAAATGAAAGTATGGTCGGTTCAAATACAACGGTTGCAACAAACGGTCAGACATTGGCTCTTGCGGCAGGAGGAGTAGTCAAGGTTTATAACAGCCTTGACGACACTCCGCCTATAAGCAGTGACTCAACAGCATTCAAGTTGGTTGACAAAAGTGCAGTTGCTAAAACTATAGGTTTAACACCAAGTGACCCTATGAGATATGCGGTAGGCGATCAGTACAAAATATGGTATTTCGACGCAGAGGGTACAAAGACTACATTGACATCAAATATTTCGGCACAGCCTTACGATATGGAATATGTCGAAGGATTTAACGGTTGGGTTATGATAAACGGAACTGCCGTACTAAGAATTTTGGTGAATGACGAAACGACAAAGTATAATAATTTTTCGGCAATGAAATTGTCTGACGGAACAGATAACACTGAAAAATTTACCTCTGTCGGAGTAAACAGTGATAACGTGGTTCTCGGTACTGCTTCGGGTAAAATTTTAATCGCTCCGAATGACAGTTCATCGCTTACCATTGATGTACCGTGGGTGATTGCGGAATCGGGCAATGGTTCAGAGTCAAATGAAGAAATTCGTTCAATAAGTGCAATAAACGACGGTATGTTCCTCGTAGCGTCAAAGACGAAGTTGTTTATGCTTGTGAACGAAGATGATAAGTGGGTATATTACGATGTGGCAAGAGATGATATAGTCCTTGAAGATACAAGATTTGAAATTCCCGAATCGGGTATGTATTCGGAAACATTAGAGCCTGTACATTATGATTATAAAGGTGAAATTTCAAATGATAATATCGAAAAGTTTGAATTAATATCTGATTTGCCTGATGGTGTAATATCCGAATCGGTAAGCGATTCAAGTGCTCAGTTAGTAATAGACAGCAAAACGGTAGGCGGACACGAAATAAAATATCGTGCAACTACAGAAAAAGGAAAAACAAAAGATTTTACAGTAACTGTTGTCGATGAAGATCATATAGAAATAGAGGGAAATGACAAAATGGCAATACCTCTTGACGGCGAAGATAATGAACAGTATACATATACTGCAACAGTTATCGGTACAGACGGACAGAAAATGAACAGAAATGCGGAAATAGCAGTTGTATCAATGCCTGACGGTGTTAAATTCGATGAGAAAACAAATACTTTTACGGTTGATAAAGATACGCAGGCAGGTGAGCTTGTTATAAAAGCATCGTCTAAGGTAAAACCGCAAAATGCTCAAGAAAAGACAATAAATATTACGAAACGTGCTGCAGATAAGATTGAATTTGTTGAGGCACCCGATTCGATATTTATTCCGGATAATGCAAAAGAAACATTTACATATTCGGCAAAACTTTATGACCAAATAAACAAAGAAATGGTCGGAAGAAAAACAAACTGGAGCGTTGAACCGAAAGAAATTGAA
>SKEQ01001079.1_pt1 | contig 12837 bp, 16 predicted proteins | sample 4826751 | NCBI WGS metagenome assembly SKEQ01 (sample SAMN11008805, study PRJNA524170) | human gut metagenome | biome: Human fecal sample; material: Feces; isolation source: fecal sample from pouch patient p44 | host: Homo sapiens | place: Israel: Tel-Aviv | collected 2013-07-11 | reverse complement strand
TCGTTACTCTTTTGGGAAAAGTATACTTCCGGGATGGATCATAAACCCGGTCATACTCATACTCTATATATACAACATTTGACTTTTTTCTCCGTGTGATCTTGCCTTTTACGGTTGGTACTTTCACCAAAAAATCCAGATACATAGCGCCCTCCTTTTAGGCGGTTATCCACCTAAATTAATTGTACTATATTTCCCGGCTATCTGCAATGAAAAACCGCAGAAAACCGGGATTTTTTATGATTTTATTTCGTTCTTTTTTCTTTAGGTGGAAAAATTACTGGAAGTTCACATGCAATCAGTTTCGGATCTTTTCTGTCATCCTTGAGCTGGCTGTTGTCTTCAATTTCTTTGCTCTGCTTTACGGCATATGGATTTACCTGGACAACACTGATTCCGCTTGAAATCATCCATGCAGCCAACGCAAACCAGTAGTGGCCTGTCGGTTCAAGACCCAGCACTATCTGTTTCTTATCATTTTTTGCTGCTAGTTCCAGCATCCATGCTTTTGCATTCTCAAAGCCCTCTGAAATATTGCTGAATTCAAATGCTCCGCGACTCAACTCCCTTCCTCTGACATCAATTGCCCTGATATAATGAGTCTCACTGCCTATATCGCATCCAACTATAAGCATGTCATCCGTAATGAAAGAGAGTTTATCGTTCTTGGAAAATTTACCGTTTGTTTCCAATTCCCGCCAGGTACAGGATCTCAATTCTTTTTCTACCACCTCTATTTTCTTATTCAGTTCTTCTTTTGACAAAAGATTAATTGCCTGATTTTCAACATTTACTTGTTTTTTTGTTCTTTTTGTTTTAACATTCATCTTGAATACCTCTTGTGTTTTTAGATTTTACTAACTGGCCGGTCAGTAATAATCTAAATTTACTTGAGGTATTCTTTTTGGTCAATTTCCTTTACTCTTTAAAGTATACAGGAAGCTTCTATTTTTATATTTAGAAAAGCACCTAAAATTTCTCCTAAGTGCTATCCAATACTATTAAAATAACTATATTCTCTCTCATCTCATAAATGCTTCAAAAGTCAATCAATTTATACCATTTGCTGTATTAAACTCTAACACAGCACTTTTTATATTTTTTTCCACTACCGCATGGACAGAGATCATTCGGATAAATTTTCTTTTTATGCTGCTTTTTCATTACTTCTGCAACCCTATTTTGATAAACTACATCTGCTAATTTTCTTAATTTTTCTTTATCATATCCATATTTATCAATATCTTCAATGTATAATTTTTTAAAGTAAACATCTTTCAGTGTATTTAATTCGTCATATTGAAGAAGAATATACCAACTTTCATTTTTCCCAAGCTTCATCATATTTGCATACATATAGCTTAATCCATCTTCTTCACTAAGTTCTATAATTCCATTCTGTTTAACGAAACATCCATACATTACATCCCCATTGCCAAACGCTGGAAACATTCTTCCTATCTCTTTCTGACGTTTTAATAGATAAAAAATGCTTTCCACAAACTGAATTCTAGTCGCAGGCTCATAATCCAGCAAAAAATTTGTAAAAGATACTCTTCCTTGTAATTTTCTTTCTTCCACAATGGAAATCATTTTTTTAATCTCATCTGGAATCTCCTGTAATGGCTTATCGCTTTCTACTTCTTTACAATGTAAACTTGCAAAGTAAGCATCTAAATCTTCTCTATAACCAAATGCAAGAAATGAATTACAATCATCAAATTCATCTGCATACATCTTGTAATTATTATGAACAATGTACATTCCTAAATGATCCAATTCATCACTGAGCAATAAAGTCTTTGACTTTGTTGCTGCTTTACGTTGTTTCAAATAATGCAAAAAATACAGAGGAGAATCAAAATACTCTGCATAAACTTCCAAATCATCTACACTTATTGCTATTGTCCCACTGTTTATCTGCAAAAAATTCATTTTTTCAATCTTCGCTTCAAAAGCATTAAAATTATCAACCGTTACACAAAACGTATATATATTTTTATACTTCTCCTTATTAATAGTTAACTTTTCATTTTTCTTATCATCATAAAATATAGCTTGTTTAGATTTATCAATATAACTTAAGGTTCTTTCACACTGATAATCAGCCTTACCAATCAAAGAATCAAATGATTTTTTATGCGCCTTATAATCTGTTATTGCTGGAGTATATGTAAAAGAACCCGCTTTAACTTCAGCAATAATAATAGTGTCATCATATAATATCAATATATCGTTTTCATCCATTTGCTTTAATGAATTGCCAATCGGATAGTAATTTCCTACATAGGACTGACATCCGGGCAAAAGGCGCTTGAATTGCTCCTCTACTAAAGATTCACTTGCATTTTGTTGTATTTCTGCCCATCTAGTCGTATATTCACTGTCATGCCTTTTTATATCTTTTTGAATAATACGATAGATGTTATCAAATAGATTATAATAATCAAAACAATAACTAACTCCATTAATTTTAATAAATGGTTTCTTCTGAACAGGTAAATCTCGTATAATCCAACCCGAAAAATCTCTATTATCTATGAAATCATTACATTCTCCAATGCTCCACGATAAGCTATCTACTAGTATGTCACTCCAGCCTGTTACCTTCTTTATATCATATAAATCAGTTCCAAAACACTTTTTACTTAATTCCAAATTCTGCTGACTATCCCGAATTCCATTCAAAAGTTTTTCAATATCTTCCTGACTTTTTCCTTTTGCCGCCTTCTGAAATTCCAAAAACTCATTAAACAACCCTTTCATAGAATCAATTTTAGCACTTGAGAGAGAATACTCTAATTTTTCTAATCCAGCTAATAAATTTTGTGCTGATACTCCATATATCTCTTGCATCTTATCTGAATGAGGTAACAGTAAATTTTTTATATTTGTAAGTTGTTGAAATTGATATCTTTTTCCACGCACATTTCCCATAAGTTGTGCTTCCATAATATATTGTATATCATTTTCGTTTAAATCTTCATCTTCAAGCATTGCCTTTGCCGCCCAAAAAATATAAAAAAGCTGCGTTTTCATATATAGTTCATCAACTTCTTCTAGTACTCTTTCTATCAATTCATCTTTCTTATTATCAAATTTTTCAAAAAAATTCTCCTGCGAAACTAAAATACTCTGTATATATTCAACAGCTCTCAGTTCAAAATTTTGTTTTCCCTCTATCTGTATTTCAGAAACGGTGTTTATCATATTCAGCATTCCACGATCCATTGCCTCCATCAATAAAGATAAAGGATTACACTTGCTGATATTCTTACGAATATCCATAATCAATGCATCAATTTCAGCCTTCTTGCCCTCATATTGCCGTGCTAACTTTTCATTTTGTTCCAAAATATCTTGTTCTGTATAATTATTTTTCAGTGATACTAAATTATCCATTCGTCCTAACTCAAAAATACCGTTACTGTAAAATTCATCAAAAGGCATCTGTTTATTTGTTCTCTTCTTCATAATTTTGCTCCTAAATTTTTTATACTAAATTTATACCCATCTTCAGTTCTGAGAAATAATTTAGATACTTTTAATTATAGCAGTCAATCAATTCTATCTCAATTGCTTTTAAACCGTTCCCTCTTTAATTTTATTGTTATTATATAGAAGGCTACAAAGACATACTTATGACTTGTAGCCTTTTATGTTATAGAAGCTTGTGACTAAAAACCATGCTCCTCAATGCCTTTTTCCAGAATACAGTTGATCAGTTTCTCCAGCTCCACGTTGTTAATCTCACTGACAACGATCAGCTTTGCAAGGGTATCCTTCGGAACGGATACCGCATAGTGCTCCTCATCTGCACGAAGCTCATGGACACAGATGCCAAGTCCCTCTGCAATCTTGCACATAACACCAAGCTCCGGTTCCTTAACTCCTGCCATAATGTCAAGGATTGTTCTCTCTGGCACACCGGAAATTCTGGAAAGCTCCGCAATCCCGATTTCTTCCTCTTTCACCACATTTAATAACTTGTCCCCTGTTGTAAACATAATCTTTTCCTCCCTATATCACTGCTTCCTTTTTCTTTTCCGGTACAGAATGCTCTTTCCCGGCATTCATCTTAATAACAGCATCCTTCTTCTCCGCAAGCTTCTCTTTTACTGAAATACGCTCATGACGGTTATCTCTTTTTTCCTCTTTCTGCTTGGCACGTTCCTCTGCCCGGTCACTACGGAACAGTTCATGTTCTTTGGCATCATACTCATACACATGATCCGAAAGACGTTCTCCCAGTGCCACCTGTGTCTGATTTACCTCCTGCACCATCTGCTCAAGTTCTTTAACCTCCATTCCCACATCTTTCGGTATAATCAGCGTTTCGTGGATTGAAGAAGGCAGCATATAAAAATCTCCTACCTTCTCGGCAATCTCCTGTCTGATATCATCGTTTAATATTGCAGCCGCCCCATTTACTTTTGTATCATTTGTCAGCACATACATGGTATCGGGAATATCCGGCATCATCTGCATTGCCATTTCTTTTGCTTCATCCATACCTACATTTTGTTCTCTTGCAAGCTGGTATTTTGTCGGGGAACATACTGTAACCTCCAGTGAGTTGGAAGTTTCTTTTGTCGTTTTTGCTCTCCAGCTTTTTCTGTATTTTCCTGTATCTGCCGGAGCATTAGCTTCTATTTCTTTTCGAACAGTTCTTCCCGCCGACTTTACAGCTTTTTTCATATCATCTGTTGCAAGGTCCGCATACTCTGTCAGCCCTTTCATCACAGCTTCCGCAAGCTGATCTATCCGCACATTTTCACTCACTGCTATCTCCTCTTTTTCTGGCATCTATATTTCAAACATTTCTTTTTGTAATTCATATGATCTACACTTAAAATGTTATAAAACTTCCCCTGAAAAGAAACCCTGAATCCGGTCGAATCTATCTTTGCTGCCTTTTTACAATAGCAGATAGTAAAATCTACTTTTCCATCCTCCACCGTCTGTCCGGCTGTATTCTGCTCCGATCCGTTCTCCCCACTCACAGTTGCATGGCAGGTATAGTAGTCTTTCCATTTATTTGTCCGGTTACCAATCTCGTCAGACTCCACCACTGCCTCCTGAAAGGTAATCTTCACATTTAAAAGTGAGACATCCATCTTAGAACCCCGGCTTTCTCTCCCCAAAAAGTAAAGCCCGTAGAGTCAGTGTATGCGCATGGTGGTCTGCTTCTTCCCTGTGTTCATACTGATAAGCAACTGCGTACTGCACAGCGATCTTGGCATTCGGACTTTGCTCAAACTCCTGCCGATCTTCCATCCGGGCGATATCCATACACAGTTTTTCCGATGCTTTCAAAAGATCGGCAAGCAGGCCATCGTCCTCCTCATGGTCTATCCGGAGATAATTTTTCATTTCTTCAAGTGTCAAAAACACTGCAATCACCCCCAAAAGAAAATCAGACCTGCGCATTTTCCCACACAAGTCTGACTCTTCTTAAAATAAATTCAATTGATATTCTAATGTATAATTGGAACTTTCATAATTTCCATCAATCTGTTTTGCTGGAATTCGGTCTGACGCATATTTCATAGCCTGACAGATCATTGCATACCTTCCATTCCGGCATGGCCCACATATCTTCTGCACATCCAGAAGTCTTTTCACTTCTGTTGCTCTAATAACCATGATATTTTCGCCATTCTGTTTTCTTTTCTTTAACAGTTTAATGATTTCTTCTCCTAAATCCTGATATTTGAATTGCATATAAAAGCCTCCCTTCCCATACCTTCATTATACTGATTTTTTCTGTTTGCCTAGAGTAAACAGGGTTTAGTTTTTTAGGTATAGGAAGATGGCTTAGGAGTCATGACTTATGAGAAAGGAGAACTTTCAGGTCACTCTGTTCCCTTCAGTTTCATAATCTGAACGGCTTCTGGCAGGAGTAGTTTTCCATCCACACGTTCCTTTGCTACATAACCGATCATACCATTTCCGGCAAACAGTTCATTTAACTGTTTGAAGGATCTGGAACCACGATCACCGATATTGTAGTATTTGTAGTCACCAAAAGAAATGGCATCCTTCGGAGTATACGCAGAAGTATGCACTTCATAGCCAAGCACACGATCCGGTTCCCCTACCTGATAAGACGGCTGGCAAATATAAGCACCATTGTTGTCTTTCAGTTTTCGAAGCTGTGCTAATGTTCCATCGTTCATAATAAAGGAAGCATTTTTACGATATGGACGCTTCAGACCATAAACCAGATCAAGCACATCATCAGACTTAATCCCTGCAGTCAGAGTATTCAAGAGCTGTCCACCATGCGTTGTGTCAAAAAGACCTGTTGGTTTTCCTACTCCATTTCCATTCAGAAACGCATCCTCTTCTGCATTTGCCAGCGCCTTGCCGAATTGTGTAATAATATAGCTTTCCAGATTGAACGCATTGTCATACAGCAGTTCTTCCGTTACTTTAATCGCCACATGAAGTTTGTGTGCATCCATGATCTTCTGGTCGAATGTTGCATCGCCAAAAGTAAGTGCAGTTCCCTCGTCTATCCATGTAGCAGCAGGCTTGGAAGCAGCAATATTAATCTTATGTTCCCCGGAAGTAGTGATTACAGTGGCAAGTCCACGCATGATGTTTTCTTCTTCCAGCACATCAATTAATCTGCGATTATATTCTTCTGGAACAAGGTAACCTCCATCCGCATCTACACCCTCCTGCAGAAGATTAGAAACCTGACGGAAATTGGTACGCATTGCTGTAAGCATGGCCTGTCTGTATTCGTCAGAAGCGCGTCCTTTCTTCTGTTCCGGAGCTGAACCTGCGGTATATGGTTTCTCTGTAAGTGGAGAATTAATCGGCTTAGACAGCTCTGCCTCCCTCTGCTCTACCCTCTGAGCACGAGAAATAGCATCGGTCAATCCATCAAATTCCGCTTCCATATTAGAATAGGTGATTGGAAATTTCGCATCTGTCCAAGCAGGTCTGCACGTTTCTTCATCATTTCAGTATTTTAATAATTCCTGTTCTATACTAAGGACATCTGGAAAAATCAACTTTGCTCCCTTTCTCTGCAATGCTAAAACTTTTCCTGCTTTATCCTTTAACTCCTTTTCTAATCTACCATCAACACGAACTGGTATACTGGCAACAGAGTCCAGATACTCATTTTTCATATATTTTTCTGTAATCGGGCACATATTTTGAATCAAAAATGCCTTCTCATGACCAAGCACTTCTCCAAAAACAATTGTATCGCACCTATGATACTTTTGCATTTTCTTATTATAGATTCCTTTAAATTTAGAAACCTGTGATGAAAATGGTATCATCCAAAACAGCTGCGTATTACTATCCTGGAATGCATAAAAACATGGTCTATCATGTAACTGTTCATTTACCTTTTCCTTATTCTGCATCAAATAAGGATCTGAAAAATCCTTAAAGTATTGATCATCAATATAATAAAAATGCCCTATTTCCATTTCTTCTCCTATCGTCAAAAAGAGGCTCCGTCCTCTCGAACGAAACCTCAAAACATTTGAACTCGACCTTTTCTAAGTCGCATATCGAGTAGCGACAAACATTTGAACTCGACCTTATTTGAGTTGCATATCGAGTAGCAACAAACATTTGCAGTAATCTCTTACTGTACTTAAAGTATACATTCAAATGTGCCGCCTGTCAAGGTCAAATATAGTTCAAATCACAGCTTGCGGCTGCATTAATATTATATGTCCTTATCCAACTAGATATTCATTTTACACGATACTGCTAGACTATTCAACGATTGCACACTATATAACAATAGCCCTTACAATTTAACGATTGCTACTACCGTTAAAATCTGCACTTCTACATCGGCTCATTTGCATTCCCTCATTCGTAGTATTACCGTAGTCCCCAAATGCTCTGACTACCGGACTATGAAATTGATCCCAATCCCGGTCTTCTGTAAATTTGCGAATACGCTCTACGGTTTTTTCCTTCATGAACTTTTACCCCTTTATCATTTTTGTTTTAACAGTTTCTTAAAATATTGCGCCAAGGCGACATCCGTGCAATATACATAACATCCCTTCATACCTCTTGTCATGAGTGTTCTGTATATATTTTTTATAATTTCATCTGCAACCTGATCTGCTGTTAGAGTTCGCTTGAAACAGCCAACCTAAGACTAGCAGAAACAACCAATCTGAGTCCAACAGAAAAAGCCACTCCGAGTCCAATTAGAAAAGCCATTACCATATTAATTCATGTTCTATAATGGTGTTAGCCAATGCACCATGAAAGGAGAAACATGAATGAAAATAAAAGTAATGACTTGCAGACTATCATAACACAAGTCATAGAAGAAATGAAGTCTGAACAAGGGGATAAGTTTGATTTAAACAAAATCAACCTTGCTGAAATGGAACGCCGTACCGGCCTGACAAGAGCTCAACTTCGTAGAATAAAAGCAAACGGATTTCTTGTTGTACCACATGCCCTTACCGGGAGAAAAGCAACTTCTACTATTATCTCTGGTTATACGGGTGTCATAGATGACCTGCTGAAAAAGAATGTGTCTAATTCCGAAGTTATCCTGGAACGAATCCAGGAACAGGGATATACAGGAAGCCTGACTACTGTAAAAAGATACATCAGTGAACATAAAGACCTTATTCCGCCTAAAAGACAAGCAGTTGCACCGCAAGGAAATCGTGGACGCAGGTATACTAGCAATGCAGGTGAGAGCTATCAAATGGATTGGGGATTTGTTAATGTCGATACGGATGATAGCACTTCTTATAAAGTAGCTTGTTTTGCAATGATCTGTCATCATTGTGGTGAGCGTTACATAGAATTCTTTCCAAATGCCAAACAGGAAAATCTATTTATTGGTATGATTCATGCGTTTAAACGTATGGGCGTTCCAGATCATGTGCTTACAGATAACATGAAAAGTGTTGTTCTTTATCGTGATTCAGAAGGATGTCCAGTATGGAACCATGATTATGAGGCTTTTATGAATACAATCGGCTTTGAGACAAAGCTGTGCAGATCCCGGCATCCGTTTACCAAAGGATCAGTGGAGCGTCTGGTGCGTTTTGTAAAAGAAAACTTTCTCGCAGGGCGCGTTTTCGGAACCATTACAGATCTTAACTATGAAGCATGGAAATGGTGTGACAACCAGAATCACCGCTATCATAAGGCTGTTGATTGTATTCCGCATGAACGACATTCTGTCAACTGTATGAAAAATGCCTCATTGTTGAAAGACACTTTTGATGTCAAAAAATATTTATGTCCCATCCGCTGTATTTCATTTGATGGTTTTGTTACTTACGAAGGGCAGCGCTTCGGAATACCTTATAGTTATGGCAAACATACCTGTCGTGTTCAGAGAGAGAACTTTACTCTGTATATCTATGACCTGGAACTCCGCAAGGTTTTAGTTACGCATGATGTTACATGGAGCAGAAAAGACAGTTTCTGCAGAGACCAGTTTGTGGATGAACAGCCGGAAGAAAGGCCATCTGTTCCGGTAAAAATCAGTATTTCGCAGAAAATGGAAACTCCAAAAAAATCAGCTTTTGCAAAATTTGCATTTGGAGGTGACAGGAATGAATGAAACACTGATTGAACAGATTCATGCAGATGCTTCTGCACTGGATATCAAGATAACAACTCAGGAAATAGCACTATATCTTTCTGAAAATAAAGTTCCTCCAGAGCATTTGGAAGCACTGAAAGAGTTTATGGTTTATCTCAGACAGAATCAACGCGATAAGACAATCAGTACACTGTTACAACACAGCTGTATTCCGCAGAAAGAGCCAAGTACCTTTGAAAACTTTGATTTTAGCAGAGTGACCGGCGAGCATGCTGCTCAGATAAAATCGCTTCCAAATTTGACGGCACTTTATTCAAGGCAGAATATTGCTTTTATAGGTCCACCAGGAGTTGGAAAAACGCACTTATCAATGGCTTATGGGAATTCCTGTTGTCATAAAGGTCTAAAAGCTTATTTTATAAAGGCAACAGAATTAAATGAAAAATTCACAAAAGCACGAAGGACAGGAACGGAAAGCAGTGCCGTATCTGGTTTAGTTAGACCTTCCTGCCTGATTATAGATGAAATAGGCAGAAGCATCTTCGATATGGAAAATACCCGTCTCTTCTTTGACATGATTGATCGCAGGTGCAGCAAAGAAGGCCCAAACTGTATGATTTTTACCAGTAATCTGACTCCTGATAAATGGCGTGACTTTTTTCGGGAAGAAGACTCTTTACTTTGTGCTTTGGACAGAACTTTTGATGCTGCTACCGTTTATCTCATGAAAAGGGAAAGCTATCGAGGACGAAACCTAAAAACCTATTCAATAGAAATCAGTGATCCGGCTGAATAACTGTTGATGATTAATTAGCCAAGGTGCATTGGCTATTTCTATTGAGCTCGAATTGGCTGTTTCTATCGGACTCTAAGTGGTCGATTCCTCCGGGCTCTAACACTGCTTTTTCTTTATCTTTCTTCGCTAGTGTTTTTATTCCTTTCAATTTCAATACATAATCCTAAAATAATCCAAATACGCCTTATACTTATCCTGTGCAGTCAGGCAGGTATCTGTCAGATAGCCTTTTTCATTGTCCCATTCCTTCAATCCACGGTAATAGAACATCTTCAGATTGTCCTCCATGATGAACGGAACGATATTGTATTTCAGGCACTCCTTAAACATAATCAATCTGCCTACACGGCCGTTGCCGTCCTGAAACGGATGGATCCGCTCAATCTTCACATGAAAGTCCAGAATATCCTCAAAGGTCTTTTCTTCTTTAGCGTTGTATTCTGTCAGCAAGGCCTTCATTTTATCGGCAACTTCTTCCGGAAGGGCGATATCCATGCAGCGGAAGTGATTTGCTGTTTCGATTACATCATCGGCAAAAATGTCAATAGTATTCAAGCTGAATCGTCACGTTTTTTTCCGACATCGGAAATACTGCCGCAGCAGACAAATACTACTGTTATCATTTTCTTTTTTTGTATTTTGTCTGAAGAAGCCATTTCTGATCTATCACTTTCAGTTCTTCTCCAAAGCGAATATGAAGACTCACAGAGCAAGATCGTTGCTCTATTTTTTCTATAATTCCTTCGCCAAATTTCGGATGATCGACGCTTTCCCCTTTTTCATATTTTATAATCACATTCTGCGTTCTTCTGTATTCCTGTTCTCTTCGGTGTTGATCCCGTATGGTGACTGTTTTGTCATGAATCGGATTCATCAGAGTTTTTTCATAATTGTGATTCATCAGCGCCTCACCCGCTTTGTAATAGGGCGTTGGTGCCGCACCTACCAATGAGCAGCAGTATTTCCATGCACTTCCGTGAATTCCAGGCTGCCACTGATACTGTTTAGGAATAGGCATATTGTATCGCATATAATGTGCGTATTCGTGTTTGTAGAGATCCATTCTGTCTTCTTTGCTGAGTGGATTATTTACAGCATATCCTATAAAAAACAGAGAAAAATGAAAATGTTCTTTCTGTCCGTGTCCTTTTTGATTATAAGACCCCAAGGAGTCCGTATCAAAGCCAAAAGTTATTGGCACTTTTGCTCCCTGAAGATGAAATTTCTTATCTAACTCTCTGTACAACGCACGAATCTGCGCAATAAGAATTGGTGTTTCTTTCTCAAGTATTGCACGAAGGCTTTCATAAGTATTGTAATCTGTCTGCATTATTTCACATTCCTACCCAATATTTCTATTTCTTCTTTATACTTTTTTAAGTCTTTTACAAACTCCACTGCATTTTGGATATCTTTATCATCCGGATGTCCTTTTGCAATACCTCCAACCAGTTTGAACGGCCCAAATGTATCGTATCCTTTACATCCGAATTTACCATCTACACTGGCATGTTTTTTATCCAAAATCTGCTCTATGGATTTATAATTCGCACTTCCACCATAAGTACAGATCAAGAAGACCTTTTTGTCATCTGGTAAATTCTTTTCCGCAAATTTCAATATCGACTGATGAAACTTTGAAAAATAGATTCCTGACGCAAACCCGATCATATCATAACTACTCAGATCTGCATCTGACTGTTTTACTGCATCAATCAAATCGACCTGACACTCTTCTGCTATGCTCTTTACTATTTTTTCTGTATTTCCATGATGTACCGATGCATATACGATTGCTTTTCTCATACCTATGCCCTTTCTATCAGCTCAACAATAGAATTAATTATACCATCATTTGTCAGCTTGTAAATCCGTTTCATTACAAGCTATCCTCGCATGCAAAAAGCACCAGCCAACTGAATGACTGATGCTTCTAACATCAATATACTTTATTTTGTATAAACTGTATTCCCTTTTGCAATTACTTCAACAAGCTGAAGTTCCTGGTCAAGAATACAAAGATCCGCATCATAGCCTTCTTCAACCTTACCTTTTCCTTTGAGGCGAAGAATATCTGCCGGATTAGATGTAATTGTAGAAATAGCTATTTCTAAAGGAATTTCTGTTTTAAATACACATTCCTTTACTTCCTTCAGAAGGCAGCTGGACTGTCCAACACCCATTCCAAGGAATTCGCCATCACTACTGTACATCGGAAGGCTTCCCTGTCCATCAGAAGAAATTGTCATACGGTCAGGATTTACTCCTGCATCCAACATCCGTTTGATACCATTACATACACGTACCTCATCACAGATAGTTTCCCAATAGTCAATATCTTCATTTCCTGTAAAGTCTACTGCTCCGCCTTTCAGCGCATACTCAATCGACTTGCCAAAAAGCATCTCATTTCGATTGATATGTGTTGGCAGTATTTGAGAAGCCGGTATCTCTGTCTCATCTACCACTCGTTCAA
>SKEQ01001070.1_pt1 | contig 12938 bp, 12 predicted proteins | sample 4826751 | NCBI WGS metagenome assembly SKEQ01 (sample SAMN11008805, study PRJNA524170) | human gut metagenome | biome: Human fecal sample; material: Feces; isolation source: fecal sample from pouch patient p44 | host: Homo sapiens | place: Israel: Tel-Aviv | collected 2013-07-11 | reverse complement strand
GAATATAAATAGTACAAGTCAAAATGAGAATTCCTTATTACAAATTTTATGGTACTATGTAGGTACCGCACTGAAGGAGGATCTCATTATGGCAAAGCACTATGACAAACAATTCAAACTGGATGCAGTCCAGTATTATCATGATCACAGAGAATTAGGACTGCAGGGTTGTGCTTCAAACTTAGGAATCAGTCAGCAGACATTATCACGCTGGCAGAAAGAACTGCGTGATACAGGTGATATTGAAAGCCGCGGTTCCGGCAACTACTCTTCTGATGAAGCAAAAGAAATCGCACGTTTAAAGCGTGAGTTACGTGATGCGCAGGATGCGCTTGATGTACTAAAAAAAGCCATCAACATTCTGGGAAAATGACGGAAGCCATTTATCTCGAAGTTACTGAGAAGGCAGAAGCAGCCCGTAAGGTCAAACGCCGTGTTTCTGTCTCCGGAATGTTGAAAATACTTGGCGTTTCCCGTTCTGGTTATAATGCATGGCTGAAACATGTTCCTTCAAATGCTGAAAAGCGTCGTGAAACAGTAAAAGCCAAAATCAAGGATATTTACGATGAATCTAAGCAGAATTATGGTGCCCCAAAGATAGCACAGGTATTGCGTAAATCAGGGGAAACCATTTCTGAGCGTACCGTTGGTCAATATATGAAACAAATGGGCATCAAAGCTCAATGGGTAAAACCATGGACGATCACCACAAAAGATTCCGACTTCAGCAGCGAACTTCAAAATATCCTTGATGAACAGTTTAATCCGGAACGACCAAATGCCGTTTGGTGTTCTGACATCACATATATCTGGACGATAGACGGATTCGTCTATCTGACCAGCATTATGGACTTATATTCCAGAAAAATCATTGCCTGGACACTTTCAAACACACTGGATGTATCCTGCGTGATTGAAACAATAAATAAAGCTAAAGCAAGACGAAAAATCGAAGAACCATTGATCCTGCATTCGGATCGTGGCAGCCAGTACGTATCCAATGAATACAAACGTGTTACTGCAAATATGCAGTGCAGTTATTCTAAAAAATCTTATCCTTGGGATAATGCCTGCATCGAATCGTTCCATTCATTAATCAAACGAGAATGGCTGAACCGTTTTAAAATCCGTGATTTTGCTCATGCGTATCGACTGGTATTCGAATATCTGGAAGCTTTCTATAATACAAAACGCATTCACAGTCACTGTGATTACATGTCACCAAATGACTACGAAGAACTGTATCGTAGAGTGCAACAGGGCGAATTGCTGATGGCAAGTTAAGATGAGGAAAACCTCATTTTAACTTGTACTAAATCTTGACATAGGACCATTTATTTGTAGCCCTTCGATTTTGTTTTACGCTAAGAAGGGAAGAATTGAGAGAGTTAGGAATATTATCTACAATCATAAGTGGTTTGTTCTCCTTTTTGCTGTGATATTTATAGGGGTAAATATATCAAAACATGTGGGATAAAAAAGGTACACGATATGTGATAATTTTAGGATATCAAGGAAAGATCAAAAAAGGAGAGTACTGATGAAAGAACCTATTATTTTAACAAAAGAAAATAAATATGCGCAGGTTATTGGAGTAAAGGCTTATCATTTACATGATTTAAATGTTCTTGCAAAATTTGATGAATTGTGTAGATTGGAATTGATTGGAGGGGAAATACAAGATTTTAAAGAACTTGGCAAGTTGAAAAATCTATGCGAATTGAAGCTGGGGGTAGTAGAGGTAAAAGAGTTTGCATCTATCATAGCATTACAGCAAATTACGGAATTAAGCATATCTGGTAATCAAAATCATTTGGTTCCATCTATAAGTAAGATGTACAATCTTAAGCAGCTATCTCTAGAGTTCTGCAAAATTGAATCATTGGAGGGCATTGGAAATCTGCAGAATTTAACGAGTTTGTCTCTTAGTGGTGTAGGCGAGGATTATGAAATATCGGAGATTTTGAATTTGAGAAATTTGAAGCGGTTGAAATTGACTATTCCAAGAAAGCAAACGCAATGGCAGACAGAGTTGCTATTGAAATCGTTTGCGGAAAATTTTCCAAAGCTTGATTGGCTGGAACTGGATATGAGAGGAAAGGACTTCAAACCATATGTATTGAGAAATTTGCATTTACGACATTTTGCTGTAACGAGTAACCGCTTTTCCTTTATGTAATAACAAAGTCAGACGAAAAATGTTATAATGAACAAAAGGAGAAAAGCTATGTACACAAAACAGCCAAAGAAAATGTTGATTATGAACATTCTGGATATTTTGAAAAAGTATACGGATGAAAACCACAGACTTAGTCAGAAAGAGATTGTAGATATTCTTGCACAGGAATATGACATGAAGGCAGATCGAAAAGCTGTAAAGCGAAACCTGCTGAACTTGATAGATTTTGGATATGACATTGAATACAGCGAATCGATACGGAAGAATAAAAATGGGGAAGAGGAGATTATTTACACTGATTGGTATCTGGAAAGAGATTTTTCGGATGCTGAACTGAGACTATTGATTGATGGTCTTCTCTTTTCCAAACATATTCCTTATAGTCAGTGTAAGGAGTTGATTGAAAAACTGGAAGGATTATCGAATCGATATTTCAAGTCAAGAGTAAAGCATATTAGTACAATGCCGGATAATGTCCCGGAGAATAAGCAGCTTTTCTATACTATTGAGGTGATAGATAGAGCAATTACAAAAGGAAAACAAGTTGTATTCCATTATAATGAATATGGGACGGATAAGAAGCTACATCCAAGAAAAAACAGTGAGGGGAAAGTGCGGGAATATATCATGAATCCATATCAAATGGCGGCTGTAAACGGAAGATATTATTTAATCTGCAATTACGATAAATATGATAACGTGTCAAATTATCGCTTAGATCGAATTACGGATATAAAAATATTAAATACTCCGGTAAAACCAATGAGTCATGTAAAGGGACTTGAAAAAGGATTGAATCTTCCGAAACATATGGCAGAACATATTTATATGTTTGCCGGAGAAAGCGTGCCGGTTACATTTCGTGCAAAGAAATATCTAATTAGTGAGGTGATTGATTGGTTTGGAAAGGATATTCAATTTCTGGATGAATCGGAAGAGGAAGTTACGGTTCGGGTGACTGTTAATCTTGAAGCTATGCGAAAATGGGCATTGCAGTATGCGGTTCATGTAAAGGTGCTGAGTCCGAGGAGACTGGTAGATATGGTACAGGTAGATTTGAAGTTAGCGATGGAACAATATACAGAGGAAAAAGACTATGAAAAACAATAATGCAGAGTATAAAAAGGTAATGGTACAGTATTTGACGGAGGCAGCAGAAACAATTGCCGGATATAATAATCATGCAAAGGGACGTTCAAAGATTATGAACAAGGAATTGGTTGCTGATCTTGCAAAATGTGGAGAGCGGTATATGGATTCCCCAATCAGGCTTATGGTAATTGGAAGAGCAGCTGGGAGAATTAGCGAGGAACCGGAAAAATGGTTAGATGATACAGACGGTCCGGCATATTATGTTGATTTGGCAAGACAGGACCATCTTGAATGGCTGAGAGAGGCGAAAGGAAAAAGATCGAAAAGAATTTGTAAAAGACCGTTTTACAAATTAGTAGGAGATGTTATGTGTGAATTGATGCCTGAAGAGGCGCAAAAAGAAGATGGAATGGGATGGACTCATTATATCGCGCGAACAAACTTCTATGACATTACATATTTCAACAGTGCGACTAATCCGAATGCGGCCTTGATACAAGCACAACATCCTATTATGTTAAAGATGATGGAATGTGATTTGAATTATTTTAAACCTACACATATTCTGGTAATTACAGGGGGAGACTGGCCTGAAGCGAAGAAATTTCATGATTTTATGAAAATGATTGATGTAACAAAAGAGAAAAATTGCAAAGTGGCAGTTACTGGACGACCGGAGTTCAAAAGTTGTAAGGAGCTACAAGAAATGAAGAATAATATATGGAGACAATTTCAGACAAATCAAGGATGAAATATTTTATTATGAAATAGTGGGAACGGATATATTTATAATTAAGTGAAATCAGGGTGGAGAAATTCCATCCTGCTTTTTTTATGAATAGAGAGCGTGGGACAAATTTGGGACATGTTGTGTGTTAATCTTTTTAGTATAATAAATAACAGTTAGAGGGAGTTGATATTGTGCATACGATAGAAAAAGAGTGGAATAGAATTAGCGAGTATCTAAGATTAGAGTTCGAAATCCCGAATGTGTCGTTCGCTACGTGGATTGAGCCGTTGCAAATTCAAAAGATTGTAGATCAGACAGTATATTTGAAAGTTAAGTTAAATGCATGAGTGAACTTGAACAGAGTATAAAAATGTTAAAGAAGAAACCGGGAGGCGAATGAGAAAATGTGTATGGAAAAGAACAAGATGACAGGCGAATTAAAGAAACTGGAAGCGGAGGATTTGATCTTTGAAAATATTCCCTTCCAAGACAGAATTAATACAGAGCTGGAACTGAAAGATTATGATTGGATGAACTACACTTTGACTACTTCATTCATTACCCAAAGTCAAGGGGAATTAAATGTAAGGTTTGAATATTTTGGAGCGACATTTTCTCAAATGGACGTAGAACAGCTGAATGAAGAAACTTGTAAAGAATATCGATATACATATTCATCTGATATCTTTCAAAAGTATCTTGTGCAATTTATGATGTGTCATCTTGAACAATGGGAAAATGAGGAAGTGTTTTATGGCGGAGAACTGATGCTCGCATTTTATAATGAAGTACTGGAAACAGGATGCTTGGAAGAGGTGAAAGAAGTATGCCCATAAAATATACAGATACGAAAGACAATGCTATAGAATATGTTGAAAAAAGGTTCGAAGAATATTTGAGTGGGAAGACGTTCTGTGAAAAAGAACGGCAACAGACGAAGAAGCGTTTTGAAGAGGAAAGAGATTTCCTGAATAGAAAGCTGGAACAATATCCGAGATATGTGGAAGCTTTATGGATGGCAATCTTTCTGGGAGAACAGATAAAAACAAAGGATATTATGGTACGGAACCGTCTGGATCAATGCCCATTTATCATGTATCTGCTTCGTCTTGCTTCTTATAATATTCTGGAAGAGGGATTTTTAAATCAGTCGTATCTGTATCGGAAGTCTAATATAAGCTTTTTTGATTATTCTGTTAGCGAAAATTTTTATGAAGAAATGAAAGGTGATATGGCGACCTTTTTTGCGGATTCCGGATATGATTATCTGTGGATTGGTCAGGAATCTGTACTTCTAAGTGATGCGAGAACTGCAAATGGACTTGTAGTATTTCCAAAAGGAGAAGATGTGATAAACTACAGAGCTTACTGTGGAAGACTGATAGATGGAAATATTTGCTTTTTAGAAGAATATCTGCCTGAAATCGAAGACGAGTGTGCGGAGTTTCGGTTTGAAAGAAATGAGAAGCTGTCCGTTGAGGAAGAGCTCTTCCTGAAATATTTTAAACCGGAAAACAGAAAGGATATGGCAAATGTTCTGGCATATACACAGATAGTTTTTCCATATGAGAAGCCTGATGTATATTATCAAAAAATGATTGCCCAACCATATCCCATATTTACAAGAGAGGACTTATGGAATTTGTTGCGTATGAAAGGTGTTTTTGAGGAGAAAGCATATTACTGGACTGAGGTGATTCGTAAGGGGAAACTAAAAAGATTGGTTGAGGAAGAGCGATTACCGTTGCCGGAATGGAAGGAGCTGAATGAGATACTGGGGGAAGAGCTTGTTGAATTGTTCTACCTGGTAATGCGATTGCCGTCTAAATGGAATGTGTTGGAACGGGTGTGTCAGTGTGAGAAAAGGCTGTCTCTTAATGGAGAAAAGCTTGGTAGAACGACGCATGGTGTCCCGAAATAAGTGCATCGAATAAGTTAGAATGATAATGAGGTGATATATTTATGGATTATCTTTCTATACTAAACGATAAACAATTAGAAGCAGTGCGGGAAACGGAAGGATATCTACGCGTAATTGCGGGTGCAGGAAGTGGAAAAACAAAACTTTTAGTTAGTCGATATGCTTATCTTGTAAAAGAATATGGTATTGATTGTTCCAATATCCTCTGTGTTACATTTACAAATAAAGCAGCAGGTGAAATGAAGCGAAGAATCCGAAGTATTATAGGACAAGAATATGATACTTCATTGATCTGTACCTATCATGGCTTTTGCGTTCGTGTTCTGCGTGAGGATATTGAAAAGATTTTTTATCCAAAAGAATTTCAAATCATTGATACTGCTCAACAGAAATCTATTTTTGGGGAAATCTATCAAAAGTTTGAATTGAAATTGGACCATGGAAGTTTTGAGAAGATGATGAAATTGATTGCATCAAAAAAAGCTGATAGGAAATATGTTACGAAAATGTGCAGAACGGATAAATGTCAAATTCTTGATGAGGTGAAAACATTAGATGATCAAATTGTTGAAGAATTCCTACAATATCAGAAGAGGATTTATGCGATGGACTTTAATGATTTGATGTATTTTACGTTAGATATATTTAGTCGGTGCCCTGATGTCCTGAAAAAATGGCAGGACAGGCTCAACTATATTCAGGTAGATGAATTTCAAGACAGTTCGTTTACAGAAATGCAGCTTATCGATATGATTTCCGATAAGCATAGAAATTTGATGATTGTCGGAGATCCGGACCAAAATATATATGAATGGCGAGGCTCGGATGTGAAGCTCCTTGTTGATTTTGACAAAAAGCATGAATCAACGAAAACCATTTTCTTGAATCAAAACTATCGTTCCACACCTCAAATTCTTAAGTGTGCAAATACTCTTATAGATAATAATCAGTGCAGACTTAAAAAGGAACTGTTCACAAAAGGAAAAGACGGTGAAAAAGTATTTTATTATCACACAAAAAATGAGTATGAAGAAGCAGATAAGATCATTGAGATCATTCAGGACTTAAGGCGGAAAAGCAATGTCAATTTTTCTGATTTCGCTGTTTTGTATCGCTCTAGTTTTGTATCAAGGGTAATGGAAAAGAAGTTTACGGAAAACGGTATACCATATGAAATTTTAGGCGGTGTGAAATTTTATCAACGTATGGAAATCCAGGACATTATGGCATATTTAAGGTTGATTGCATTTGACGATGATGTGTCATTCAAACGAATTGTCAACACTCCACGCAGAAAATTCGGGCGCGCTAAGTTGCAGCGAGTCCAGATGCTTCAGGAGGGGGGCCAGTCTTTATTTGATACGCTGAGAACTCATATTAATGATGCTGCTTTTAAGAACAGTGGTGCCAGGGCTTTTGTTACAATGATAGAAAATCTCAGAAACAAATATGCACAGATTCCATTATCGGAATGTGTAGAAAAAGTCTGTTCCGAAAGCGGGTACGAAAAATATATTCGCGAACTCGGAGATATGGAAAGACTTGAAAATCTTTCTGAGTTTAAACGAATTGCTTCTGAGTATGAAAAAAATTATGGCGAAAATGTTTCACTAAAAGAATTTATCAATCAAATCTCTTTGCAATCAGAAGATGATGGCGAAGAATCGTCTGATATGGTAAAAATGATGACGATACATGCTGCAAAGGGGTTGGAATTCCCAAACGTGTTTGTCATTGGACTTTCGGAAGGTGTTTTCCCGTCTGCGAAAACAATTGAGGAAAGACAGCAGTTAGGGCTTGAGGAAGAATGAAGACTTTGTTATGTTGCGATTACACGTGCTGAAAAAAGATTGTTTTTATTGGACAGTGAGGGATATACACAAAACGACAAGCAAAAATTTCCTTCTCGTTTTTTAAAAGAAATCGGAGAAGAAAATTACATAAGAATCGGTAACATTTCAAAAGAGCTTCAAGTAGCTTCGGAGAGAGCTGGTTCGGATTTGTGTGATGCAATGATATCACAAGATGGTATTGCAATCGGTGACGAAGTCTGTCATCCTGCATTTGGTAAAGGTACCATTGTGGATTACGGAAAAAATGGCAATAGCTATGTCGTCAAATTCCAGAACCTTTCAAGTGAACGAGTGTTGTCAAAAGATTTCTTCCGGAAAGAACATTCTTTGCCGGTAATAACTTCGAAAAAAATTAAGCAGGCAAAACAAGAGGAGCTTGTTGAGAAAAAAATCAGTGATGTGTTAGAACCAGAAAGAAATCTGGGCTCTATCACAAAAAAAACAGAGGTGCAGAAAAATGGTGTTAAGAACAATAATACTGCAAAAATTCCAAAACTTTCCGAATACGAAAATTTATGGAATAGGGATGGCGTTCCCCAAAAAGGGTGGGTGTGCGACGGCGTAACAGATTTGGGGGCTCCTGCCGGTGTTTGTCAGATGTGTGGGCGTCAAATAATACGGTATGTTCACCATATGCAGCATCCGCAATATCATGCATTGGGTGTTGGCTGTATCTGTGCAGGTAAAATGGAGGGCGATATCGAGCAAGCAAAGCGGAGGGAACAAGATTATAAAAACAAGCAGGCTCGTCGAGAAAATTTTAGAAAAAGAAAATGGAAGACATCTAAAAACAATAATAGTTACTTGAAAATAAAGGATCATTTGATCGTGCTTTATTATAACAAGAAATATGATAACTGGAAGTATTCTATTGATAATATCTTTTGCTCAGAGGTGTATCAGACGCGTGATGAGGCGATTGATAAAGCTTTTGAAGCTTTAGAAAAGAAAATGTGATAACCAAATCGAGGGTATGGGGAGCTGTAATCCCCATCAAGACTTAATCCCAAGGAAGTACGATAGAGCAGAATTGCGATATGGTATTACCGGGGTGGATCTTGCTCTTATCAGATTAGAAAATTTAATATCAAAAACCGATGAAGCCTTTGTGTCTGTCAGAAATCAACAGATACAAGGCTTTTCTTTATTTTATAAAAATGAATATTGGCTTCGCAGTAAAAGATATAAGAACTTTTGTGTTCATCGATAATGGTGAACATAAAAGTTCTTATTTTTTTGAAATAATTTGACATTCAGGTTGTATAAGGGCCGCTCTCCTTCCTTATAGATAGAAGGGTTTTTAAGTCCTTCTCGTGTATTTGGATTTATTCATTTTTGAATAAAAGTCAGAATGCATGATTTCAACAGAAAAGAAGGAGAGGCAATGGGAATATTTGAAGAAGTAAAGAAAAATGTTACGGTTAGGCAGGCGGCGGAATTCTATGGATTCAAACCAAACCGAAGTGGGATGATGAAGTGTATTTTCTATAAGGATAATACGCCCAGTATGAAAGGTGACCGCAGATACTATTGTTTTGGATGTGGGTGTACGGGAGATGCAGTCGATTTTACAGCACAGTTATTTGGATTAAATGCAAGAGATGCAGCGTTGAAGCTGGTAAATGATTTCGGGATTCACTACACTAGCAGATTTAAGAATAATCCGGTCCAAGGAAATAACCATTCATCTATTAGGCAAGAGTTAAAACAAAATAAAAAGTCAGATGAAGATTATACCAAATGTGTCCGAGCATATTTGGACTATCGGTCAATGCTTTTGGAATGGAAAGTGAAGTATGCACCAAAGATATCGGAAGAAACATGGGATGAAAGATTTATGGAAGCTTTGTGGCAGCTAAGTAGTGTGGAATACATTTTGGACATTCTTTTGTTTGGAGAACAATGGGAACAGGAAGAAGTGGTTCGGGAAAAAAGAAAGAAGGTAGAGTCAATTGAACGAAAATGCAATGAATATGTCAGAAGAAAATAGAGAGAATGCAGTGCTTAAAATGGAATCTATGGTGGACTTAGATGTGGTGCGAAATATTAAAGAGAGTCTGGCAGTCACTGCGAATGGGGCAATGAAAGGAACGATGCAAAATTACATGATTGTTCTGAAAGAAGATCCTACTCTTGCCAGTAGTCTGCGCTTTAATATGCTGACTCAGAGAGTGGATGTTGTGAAAAAGCTCTGGTGGAATGACAGAGTTACATCACTGACCGATGAAGGAGAAGAATTTTTATTTTATTATTTTGAACGATATTATGATTTGGGAAACGAAAAGAATATGAAAAAAGCATTGCGGGCAGAAGCAAACAGCAACAAGTATCATCCCATTTGTGATTATCTGAATGCATTGCAATGGGATGGAACAGAGCGCATTCGTTATGTGTTGAAACGCTATATGGGAGCGGACGATTCGGATTTGGTATATGAATGTTTGAAACATTTTATGATTGGTGCGATCCTTCGTGTATTTTATCCAGGATATAAGATGGACGAAATGCTTTGCCTGGTTGGTACGCAGGGAGCCGGTAAGTCAACATTTTTTCGGTTCCTTGCGGTCAGAGATGACTGGTTCTCGGATGATTTGAAGCACTTGAATGACGAAAAAGTTTATGGAAAACTTCGAGGGCACTGGATTATGGAAATGTCTGAAATGATTGCCGCAGTCAGTGCAAAGAGTAATGAAGAAATCAAATCATTTCTTGTCAGACAAAAAGATACTTTTCGTATTCCATATCAGCAATATGAAGAGGATCGGTTAAGGCAGTGCGTGTTTGCAGGAACAACAAATACAAAACAGTTTTTACCGTTTGATCGAAGTGGGGCAAGACGATTTCTTCCAATTTTAATTCATGCGGAGAAAGCAGAAAAACATATTTTGGACGATGAGGCGGAAGCAAGAATATATTTTGATCAGCTTTGGGCAGAAGCTATACATATTTATCGTTCCACCGATAATCCGGCATCACTGATGAAATTTTCTCCTGAAATGGAATCACAGATTAGTATGTATCGGGAACAATTTATGCAGGAAGATACATTGGCAGGAACGATACAAGGATGGCTGGATGATTTTGAGGAAGATTATGTTTGTGTCAAAATGATCTGGAAAGAGGCATTGGACCATCAATATGGAGAACCAAAACGATATGAATCAAATGAAATTGCAGAAATTATGGATACAAAGATTATTGGCTGGAAAAGAATAAGTTCTCATCGCTTCCGTTCTTATGGAACGCAAAAAGGCTGGGTAAGAGATGGAAAACATAAAGACGAAGACGGGTTTCAGAAACTAACAGAAGGCGAACAGCAGGAATTACCATTTTAAATGCCCGACAGAGAGAGAATGATTTACTGGGCTTCACACATTTTTGTTGGGTTAAATTCTGTAGTTGACAGATAGTATACGGTTAATTGACCGAGAAAAACCTTGTAATATCAATGTTTTAAAGAATCTATTGACTATGTAAACCAGTAAACTAAAAATTCTATTTTATTACATAAATATTTATGGAAAGATGCTTTTTTCAAAGTGTTTTAGCAAAAGTTGACATTCTGGTATACATGATTTTTAAAGGACTATTTTTATATATTCTCTCATAGTTATGGACAAAGAGAAACCGCAGAGAGGAGGTGGGAGCTCCGCGATGAAGAAAAGAAAATTAAATTATAGATTTCATAATCCGAATTCAGCGGAAGCAACCGCCGATTACATATTAAAAGTTTTTATAGAGGTCAATTCGGAAAAAGTGGAAAAAGCGATTCAGGAGGCGGAAGAGCTAGAGGCAGAAAGAACAAATGAAACGGTAAGATTTGATAAAGAAGATATGGTATAACTTTGTACGGAAGTATTGTAATTTGCTACCTTGTTTTATGAGCAACTTTTGGATAAAATTAGTTATAGAAAGTAGTTGATTAGTCATAGAATTTAGTCTTAGAAATGAAAGTGGGTGTCGGTTTGAATTTAGGAATAGAGACAGAAATCTTAGAATTTAAGAAATCCACAGGTGAATTGAAAGAGGCAATGTACTCTATTTGTGCGATTTTAAATAAGCATCAACATGGGGAGTTGTACTTTGGTGTAAAACCAGATGGAACACCGATTGGACAAGTTGTTACAGAGGAATCTTTGAGAGAAGTCAGCCAAAAGATAAAGTATTCGATTGAACCTAAGATTTATCCTGAAATTCAAAAAGTTGTATTGGATGGACGTGATTGTATTCATGTAAAGTTTTCTGGGAATCAGGTTCCATACTTTGCAAACGGAATTGCTAAAATCCGAGTGGCAGACGAAGATTTGACAATGTCTCCTGAAGAAATTACAAGTTTATTATTGAAAAGCGGCAGAGAAGGTAATCGTTGGGAAAATCTGATTTCAAATAAAACCATAGATGATGTAGATGAAGATTTATTAAAGAAATATGTAAGACGTGCTCATGAAGTGGGACGAATTGCCATTGAGTATACCGACAAAAAGACGGTACTGAATCAGTTGGAACTGTCTGCGGGGGATTTGTTGACAAACGCCGGAAAAGCTCTTTTTGCGGATGATTTGCTTCAGGATATTCAGATGGCTATTTTTGCGACGAGTGAAAGACTTACTTTTAACGACATTCAGCGGTTTCATGGACCAGTACTCAAATTAGTGGATATCGCGGAAAACTATATAAAAAGCAATATTCATTGGCGTGTGGAATTTACCGGATCATTACAGCGAACAGAAATTCCTGAAATTCCAATAGATGCAATACGTGAGGCACTACTGAATTCTTTCTGCCATAAAGATTATGCATCTGGTGAGAGCAATGAAGTGGCAATTTATAAAGATCGAATTGAAATTTATAATCCGGGAAGTTTTCCAGAAGGATTTGAACCTCAAGATTTTATTGACAAACCAGAACGCCCGATCCGTAGAAATCCGAAAATTGCAAGAACATTATATTATTCAAAAGAAATTGAAAGTTTTGGAACAGGTCTAAAGCGTATTGCAGATGCTTGTGCAGCCGCAGGAGTGAGGTATAAATTTGAGAAGTTAAAATCTGGCTTTGTTGTATGCTTTTATCGAACAGATGAAAACGAAGGAAAAAGTACGGATAAAGCCGATAAAAGTACGGATAAAGTGCGGATAAATACGGAAAAATTGAGCTCATCTCAAA
>SKEQ01001062.1_pt1 | contig 13050 bp, 11 predicted proteins | sample 4826751 | NCBI WGS metagenome assembly SKEQ01 (sample SAMN11008805, study PRJNA524170) | human gut metagenome | biome: Human fecal sample; material: Feces; isolation source: fecal sample from pouch patient p44 | host: Homo sapiens | place: Israel: Tel-Aviv | collected 2013-07-11 | reverse complement strand
AACAGGCGCGGGCTGCCGCCCGTAAATTAAGGGACGTGCCGCGGGAGGTATGTTATACCAGTCCGCGGGACAGGGCCGTGGAGACGGCCCGGATTATACTGGGACAGAGGCGTATACCAATCATAGATGAATCGCTGCTGATAGAACAGGGGTATGGACTGTCGAAAGGCGCTTATCAGGACCATGGATATCACGATTTGGCAGCACCTATCTATAGATATGAGGATGCTCCGGAGACTTACAGGCCGGATATTGGAGCTGAGAGCTTTGAGGATATCATGAACCGGGCAGCCACGGTGGTGGAGAAGTTACTGGTCCCCATGGAAAAGAAGTACCGCAATGTGCTGATTACGGCCCATGGAGCCATTATATGTGGTATTTTGAATACAATGCTTGGCAGGCTGGTCAGAAAGTTTTGGGATACAAAATTGGATAACTGCGGAATAGCGCAGGTGACCTTCCATGGGAGGACTGTGGATATGAATCTTTCGGAATGCATTGGTGTATCAAGGGGGAAGATGGATGGAACATTTAAAGGCATTGTCATTTGAATTAAGAAAAGATGCAGTCAATATGATTATGGAAGCAGGGACCGGACACATTGGCGGAGACATGAGCGTTATGGATATCCTGGTGGCATTATACTTTAAACATATGAATATCAGCCCGGATAACATGGACTCTCCTGAACGGGACCGCTTTGTGCTCAGCAAAGGCCATTCAATGGAAGCCTATTATGCAGTCCTTGCCGCCAAGGGGTTTCTGGATATAAAGGATGTAAGAGCTAATTTCTCGAAATTTGGTTCCAAGTATATCGGACATCCCAATAATAAACTGCCCGGAATTGAGATGAATTCCGGTTCCCTGGGCCACGGACTTCCGGTCTGCGTGGGCATGGCCCTGGCAGGCAGAATGGATGGGAGAAGCTACCGGGTGTATACGGTAATGGGTGACGGGGAACTTGCTGAGGGAAGCGTCTGGGAGGGCGCTATGGCAGCCGGACATTATGGACTGGATAACCTGTGCGCGGTGGTGGACAGAAATCATCTCCAGATTTCCGGGAATACAGAAGTAGTAATGAGACAGGAGTGTCAGAAGGAGCGCTGGGAAAGCTTTGGATGGCATGCCATTCAGGCGGATGGAAATGACATTGACAGTCTGGACCGTGCATTCAGGGAGGCAAAGTCGGTGAAGGGGAAGCCGTCTGTTGTGATTGCAGACACGGTCAAGGGGTATGGTTCAGCGCTCATGGAGAATAAGGCTGAATGGCATCATAAGGTGCCAAGCCGTGAAGAATACGAACAAATTATAAAGGACCTGGAGGAGAGGAAGGAGGAGGCGCTGCATGAATAAAACAGCAAACAGACAGGTTATCTGTGAGGTGCTGATGGAGCAGGCAGAGACAGACAAGGACATTGTGGTATTGTGTAGCGATTCGCGGGGCAGTGCATCCCTGACAAATTTTGCCAGGGAGTATCCGAATCAGTTTGTGGAGACCGGGATAGCTGAGCAGAATCTGGTCAGCATAGCGGCAGGGCTGGCAAAGTGTGGGAAACGGGTATTTGCGGCCTCTCCGGCAAGCTTTATTTCCGCCAGGAGTTATGAGCAGATTAAGGTGGATGTGGCATATTCGGACACAAATGTAACCTTGATTGGTATCAGCGGGGGAATCAGCTATGGCGCCCTGGGAATGAGCCACCATTCTGCACAGGATATAGCCGCTTTATCGGCCATTCCCAACATGAGGGTTTATCTGCCCTGCGACAGGCATGAAACCCGGTGCCTGATGGAGGCGCTGGTGAAGGATGACAGACCGGCTTATCTGAGGGTGGGACGAAATCCGGTGGAGGATGTGTATGAAGATGGAGGGGGCCCCTTTGTCATGGACCAGGCGGTAACTTTGATGGACGGAAGCGATGTACTGCTTGTGGCCTGCGGTGAGATGGTGCGTCCTGTACTGGATGCGGCCCGTATGCTTCGCGGGGATGGGATAGAAGCAGCCGTGCTTGACATGTACTGCCTTAAGCCTATGGACAGAAAAACATTGGTGGAAAAGGCGTCAGGGGTAAAGGCGGTCATGACGGTTGAAGAACACTCGCCCTTCGGGGGGCTGGGAGCCATGGTCAGTCAGGCAATAGGCGAAGAGTGTCCCAGAACAGTGGTGCATCTGGCTCTTCCCGATGAGCCGGTTATCTCAGGCACCTCCGGCCAGGTATTTGAATACTATGGCCTGGATGCGGAAGGAATCAGAAAAAGGGCTGTGGATTTAATGAAGCAGGTTGAATCATGCAGGCAAAATTAGAAATTAAAAGTCCGGAAAAAAGGGGCTGTGAAAAAAGTGGAGTTGAAATGCTCCACTTTCCACAGCCCCCCCTGTTTATGCCGTCACTTTACCCGCATCTGACTCTTAAACGTGTATAATACCTCTTTCCCCATAAAATCTGCACCTATTCACTCTTAAGCAGCCTTCTGGAGTCTCATCTGTTTGTTGTGAAATTTATAGAGATTATGCCCGATAGAAACCAGAAAAAGCTCCAATTTCACCGAGTTCAGTCCTTTTCTCACGCTCCTTTAATACTCCGCCTGGATGGAATGGTTCATCCGCAGCAGGGCTCCCTGTATGCTCTCAAGGTTACTCTTTATGCATGGAACTTAATTCCTCATTGATCCTGACTGTCCGGTTTTTGTCTGTCTTTTTACATTTTTCCGCATATGGACAACCTCCGCAGTCTTCACATGTGTAGTACTCTTCCTGCCGCCCATACCGGTTCCCCTTTACCGGCTTCCTATACGCAAAATGAAAAGTTTATCGCTGTATTCCTTCAGTTTCTCATAATAACGCTGCTCCTGGCTCTTTCTGTGTCCCCGTCCGGAAATGAATTTCTTCTCATATATGGCAGAAGAAGGCGTATTTAGACAAAATGGCCTCCAGACCGGCTGGCGTATACTCGGTGTTTGTCTCGATTTTCAGCCCTGTATATGACAGGGTTTCGTTCATATCGGTCAACAGGTCTGTAATCTTTGCAAAAAGCCGATATCTGGATTTCTCTGTCGCCTTTTCCACACCCATGTGTATTTGTTCGCGTTTGCCTCAAATTTTGAGCCGTCGATATACAGATGCTGGAAATCCACACCGTCTTTCTCTCCGATGTAAGTCACATAACATCTTTGAAAATATCCTGGACGGAATCCCGGAGTTCTAGGGCATCGCTTATCTGCTTTGAGAGTGTATCCTCAGGTATCCTTTCTGCGATTTTATCAATGACGAATTGTTTGCTCTTTTCCTTATATTTGGCATTTCATTCAGTTCCTGGATATGGGCCAGCTCCGGCCGCCAGAGTATGCTGAGCTTTTTCCTGAGATTTACCCCGGGATTTGGCCTGGCCTCCCTGAGAAGATAAAAGTCCGCCTGTCCGTCCACCTGCTCCACGGTGATGATTCCCCACCATTCAGGGACATGTTCTTCGATGTGCAGGGCATGGCTGGAGCCGGCCGCCACATAATTTCTGTCATAAAACTGGTCATAGTCTTTTACCTGGCGTTTCAGACGGACATAGGTGTCTGCATCGCTTTTGATTTCGATTCCCGCCACCAGGTCCGGCAGGACCATGACGATATCCGCTCTGGATTTTCCTATCTGTTTTTCTTCCAGAATACGTATTTTTCCGTACATTTCCTCCAGGAAATCAAAGAGAGGCTCCCGTATGTCCTTATCGCGGAGCATGGATTTACAGCTCCTATTCTTTCAACCGTTTTACAGCTACACTGAATAACAGCATGCCTGCGCAGGGAATGATATTGGAAGCCATTCCGATTTCAATGCCAGCATATTCAGACACCATGCCGATTATCCAGGGCATGATGATGGCGCCGCTGCTGGCAGCCGGAAGCATAATTCCCATGCTGGCCGCGCTGGTCATACGGCCCGCGCTGGCCACGGCAGTGGGATTCATGCCGGCCATGGCAAAGGCAAAGGCGAACAGCAGGAGAATGGCAGTGGTCTGGGTACTGGTCATCATCAGGCCCATGTAGAAGATGATGCAGCCAATGCCCATTTTAATCATGGCGGAATAGCTGTTTTTGATAGGGATTACAAATGCTATGAGCAGGCGGGCAATCAGCGTGGCTCCCCACATCACGGTTACGGTGTAGGGGCTGAGAGATCCTGATATGATGCCGTTTCCCTTAAAATATGTAACCATCCAGCCGGTTACGCTGGTTTCCGCCGCGTTCTGGCAGAACAGAAGACCGGTGAGCATCCAGAATTTTCTGCTTTTAAGGAAGCTTTTATCTATATTCCTGTCCTTTTTCATGGCCTTTGTTTCGGCGGGAGTCACACAGAAGGTCAGCCACAGCAGGAAACCGCAGGCTGCTAACACCAGCATGGGAATGGCATTTCCTGCCTTCATGGCCGCGCCGATGAAGAAAGGGCACAAAAGCGCGCCCAGGGCATAGCAGCTGTGCATGATGTTCATGCCCTTTGTACGATCGCCGGAGTTATCAGCCACCAGTATGGTACAGGTATTGATGGTGCTTCCTTTAGCAACGCCGACCATGAAAAATCCCAGCATGAGAACCAGCATCCATCCGGAAAAACCCATGATCAGATATCCGGCCCCATAGCCTGCTGTCAGGAGCACCACTGTTTTCTTGGTGCCGATTTTTGCGGGCAGCATGCCTGAGGCAAAGCCGGCCAGCAGATTGCCTATGCTCATAAGGGACAGCAGTGTCCCTGTCATGCCATATGCAAAGCCGTAGATTTCCTGCAGAATGCTTACGACCACACCGCTGCTGATAGCACATATGCCGCTTAGAAAAAACGCGAGAAATCCTGCGTTTCTTTGAAAGATTTGTTCCTTTTCCATGATGCTTGTGTCCTCCCTGGCAGATTTCAGACGGGTAAAACGCCCTGGCGGGCAAAACCCGGCGACAAAATAAAAGAAGCTTTGACAATCCAAAGCTTCTTGAGTAGCGGAAGGGAGATTTGAACTCTCGACACCACGGGTATGAACCGTGTGCTCTAGCCAACTGAGCTATTCCGCCATATTTAATTTGGTAGATAGTGGGGCCTACAGGGCTCGAACCTGTGACCCTCTGCTTGTAAGGCAGATGCTCTCCCAGCTGAGCTAAGACCCCATATCCTGCCGTCGTTTGTGTCTCACTCGCGACTGCCTGTACAGTATATGATAAATTGTGGTAATTGTCAAGACTTTTTTTACAACTTTTTTTATAGAAATTTTCTTAGTGTTTTATAGGGTATTATGCTATAATTTAAGGCAGAGTAAAATATTAGAAAGGACGACCTGAATCCTTCATGTATAACTTCATTGTAAATCCCAAAGCAGGCTCCGGCAAGGGTCTCAGAATCTGGAAAGCCATAGCCCGTTATATGGACAGTCATAATATTGAATACGAAGTTTTCCTGACAGAAGGCATTGGGGACGCAAGAACCGCGGCAAGGCGGCTGACAGACAGTCATGGTGAGCCCAGATATATCATCGCCGTGGGCGGGGACGGAACCATGAATGAGGTTCTGGACGGTGTGTCTTTCCATGGGCCTTTAAGTCTGGGTTATATCCCGGCCGGTTCCGGCAGCGACCTGGCCAGGAGTCTCCGCATGCCCGGACGCACCATAAAGTGTCTTAAGAAACAGCTGGCCCCCCGGCATTTCACCATGATTGATTACGGAGTCCTTACCTATGGAAATCAGGAGGTATCCCACCGACGGTTCCTGGTCAGCGCCGGAATCGGATTTGATGCGGCCGTCTGTCAGGATGCCCTGTCTTCCAGATGCCGTCAGCGTTTAAATCGTTTCGGTATGGGGAAACTTTCTTATATACTCATAGGCATACACCAGTTTTTTAAATGTACCTTAATCCGTGGAGTTTAATTATTATTTCATGCTGCAATCACTTTGTTTATGCGGTCTGTCGATACTTTTAAAAATATTAACAATATCACCCATTTGGTGATGTTTTCTGATACAATATTCCATAAGAAAACTATGGAGGCAGTCATCATGAAAAAGATAAAAATTGAGTTTACCAATGAGCGGATCATCCCAGCCAGCGGCCTTGCAGTTGTCGGTGCCATTCTCGGCAAAAGCGACTTCGTAAAGCGGTGCAACCGTATGGATGTCACCCCAAACCGTTCACAGCACCAGATCAAGAACGGGGATGTCCTGCTCACTTATATCGGACTTCTCACCATGGGGAAACCTGCTTATGAGTCCGTCCATGAGTTTGATGACGACCCGGATTTTTACAAATACGCACTTGGCATTGTCAGAAGCATCCCTTCTGAGGAGACGCTGCGCCAGCGGATGGATGACATTGGCTCATCCATGCGTTCTTATATCCTTGCGGAAAACATCAAGATGCTCAGGGATAATGGCATTGTACCGGGAAAACTCCCGAACGGTTATGTGCCTGTGGATATTGATGTCACGCCCTTTGATAATTCCAAGACCAAAAAGCAGGGTGTCTCCAGAACTTATAAGGGATGTGACGGCTATGCGCCGATAATGGCATATATTGGAACGGAGGGCTATCTGGTCAACTGTGAACTCCGGGAAGGAAAACAGCATTGCCAGAAGCATACCCCTGAGTTTTTACGGGAAACCATCCGTATGTGCAGGGAGATTACGGATGAACCGCTCCTGATCCGCCTTGATTCAGGAAACGATGCCGCAGAGAATATCGGTATCCTGGTGGAAGCGGGCTGTTATTTCGTCATAAAACGCAACCTCCGCAGGGAAAGCAAAGAGGACTGGCTGCAGATGGCACAGGAATACAGCCAAGATATCGAAACTCCCCGTGAAGGGAAAACCGTCTATATCGGCAGCGACTGGAAACCGGTTTCCTATAAAACAGCGGATGATACGGAAAAAACCATCACCGTCCGTGCCGGGTACGAGATCATAAACCGTACCATTGATAAATATGGCCAGTTCCTTCTGGAAGGCGACATTGAAGTCAATACCTGGTGGACAAACCTTGGAATGACGGACCGCGAAGTCATAGGACTCTACCATGCCCACGGCGAATGTGAGCAGTTCCATAGCGAGATCAAGACCGATATGGATATGGAGCGGCTGCCATCCGGCAAATTTGAGACCAATGAGCTGGTACTGGAACTGGCAATCCTGGCCTATAACATTCTGCGGATGATCGGACAGGAAAGCATCGGCAGGAAGGGCACAGAGACAAAACATAAAGTCAGGCGCAGAAGGCTGCGCACGGTGATTGGTAATATGATCATGATGGCAAGTCACGTTACAGAGCATGCCCGGCAGTTGTTGTTAGGCCTTGGCCGAAGTAATACATGGCGGTATGCTTTTGCGCAGGTGTATACAGCATTTGCGGATTTCCGGTCATAAATGTCATCCTGCCAGGTAGCCTTTGAGAAACCAAGGGGAAAGCATGCCCTTTTGAAAGGATTTCTAGTGTTCCTAACCGTCATTTGGAACCAAAATCAATCCAGATACATTAAAATACTGTCTTTGAAGAACTATTTATCAAGAATAAGCCAATCCGATTTGGGATTAGCATCATAAAACAACCAGTTTCACGGATTCAGGGTCAACTTTATCATTCGACCCAGTTACCTCATATAATCTATATTGTACCATATCTGCATACTTCTTTCCATCCCGAGATTGATTGCATTTTCCAAACTTTGGATTCCTGTTGATTTTACATCAATCCACAAAATATAATATCACATATCAAAACCTGCACCATCCTTTGATTCTGGTCTCCTGTCTTAGGAAGTCCTGCAAGAGTCCCTTCATCGTCCAGTACCGTCATCTTGGGTACTTCCAGCAGCTGCGCCATTGGTAATTCCAGGTCAAATGTCTTTTTTAATAGCTCTGTGTAATACTGCCTTTCTCATTTCCTCTTTTCCGGTCTTTATCCGTGTGTTAAAGCATATCATGATTCCTGCTGCCGCGCAATGAAGAGGGACTCCGCAAAATAATATATGTTCCAAAAAACAGGAGCCAAAATAAGTTTCCTTATACCGGCTCCCATATCATCCAATCAGATGTCCCGGCACACGGACATCGTCATTTCACAGACTCATATTACATTAAAATGTCAAAGGGTGGTTTCCCTCCACTTGACTATATTCTTAAATACCACTTCCCCATCTGTTTTCTTACCGTCCAGGATGTCAGCCAGCTCTTCCATGGCTCTGACCCCTTCCTGATAAGCGGGCGTGATGATGGCAGATATGGCCGGGGTAGTCATCCGGGTCCATCCCTCTGCGTCAAATCCGATCAGGCCCAGTGTGTCCGGAAACAGCCTCATATAGTCCGGGTACCTGCGGATCGCCTGGTACACCACCTGCAAAAGTCCCGGACTGGCAACATAAATCAGCGTCTTTTTTTTCAGGTCAATCTGGTCCTTCAGCATTTCATACACCTGATCGGACTTCACGCCCTCCTGGAGATACTGGGTGGCGCCCTCCTTCCAGGCGTCCTGTATGGCATCCTTATATCCCTGGGTATTCTCAAAACCTGCGCTGATATTGGAGTCGCCGTCGGAAATCATGAGAAAGTTCTCATATCCCTTCTTGATGCATTCCGAAATCACCTGGTACACGCAGTCATAATTGTTGCTTTTCACATACCGTCCCTTGAAATCATAGGGCTTGGCATCCAGATATACGATGGGCTTTTTCTTTTTTTCCAGGTCTGAGGCCAGCATGCCGAAACGGTAGGTGGACTGGACTATAAAACCGTCAACTCCCAGCCTGAGCATGCGTTCCACGTAATCCTTCTCGTGCTGGAAGGCCAGACCGCTGTTTCCCACCACAATCTGGTATTCCAGGGCGCTGGCAGCCTCCTCAATTCCTTTGCGGGCCCTGGCGCAGTATCCCTCCGACGTGTCCGCCAGTATGACCCCCACCACGCCGCTGCTCTTGGCCTTCATGGCTCTGGCCGCAGCACTTGGCTCATATCCGGTCTCATCAATAATATGCTGTATTCTCTGTTTGGTCTCCTCAGACATCTTATTAATCTTGCCGTTGAGATAGAAGGACACCGTTGTCTTTGAAACACCCGCCCGTTCAGCAATCTCATTAATTGTCAACTTCTTCATTCTGACCTCCACCCGCCTCATCCTGCATCGCTCTTATAAATATACCATTAAATCCTCAATCGGTAAAGTGTCGTGTTCCCTTTTATGGTGTGAATGGCCGCTGCCTTGGCATAAACCGGCACCCCTCTGCAATAGTGGATTTTACCGCCCTGCCATGTCTCCTGATTCCACATCAGGAAATCCCAGGATTCATCCGGCGAGATGCAAAAGCTCATGGCCGTCACCTGTTCCTCCGTCTCCGGCCGGCTGCTTCCGTACTGGAAAACCTGGGTTTTCTCAGCCTCTGTCCCTTCTCCAAACAGACAGGTCCAGTCTGTGATGCGGTCTGTAAATCCGGTTTTCCTAACCAGACAGGTGCTTTTCTCTTTCTGGTTATACTGTTTGGATATGACGCAGGGCACTGCCTCAAAGGGGCGGGAGCCCAGCACCGTCATTGCATCATCCCCGCCGGAACACAGTCTCCAGCATTCCCCGGCCCCGTCCGTTCCTGTCCCAATGGGGGTTCCCTGTACGGCACTGTCCAGATGATAATACTCTTTCACCTCATGACCGCCATCGCAGCGTATATCATTGACAATCATCCAGATTCCCTGGTCCACCGCCATCACCTTGCGGATAACCAGATAGTGTTCGCCGGACATGAGACATCCGTGATAAGCCATTTCCCCGTAATGGACCGGCCCCTGTTCCCGGTAATAATTTTTAAAGCTCTGTCCAAAGCTGTCATACCCCCATGAACCCCTGGGCCTTCCATGGGACTCTCCGTCTATAACGCATACATTGTGGGCCTGGGCGCTTTTGAGAAACGGGCGCAGCGGTTCTTCCTCCACATAGGAGTACCTGCCGCTGTCCGCCAGTACGGAACGGCCTCTGTAATGCAGCGATATATGAGTCAAATCCGCATGTCCGTGCCCGCTTCCAAGGGGACCGCATTTCATATAGGTGAAATGGCTGTCCTCCTCCCAGCTGCTTCTAAAAAATATATGCCCGGCATCCGCTGCAGCCAGGGACAGGCTCTCCGGTTTCCTGCCCGCCATGGCACTGTACCCGGTGACTCCGGCGCTTCCAAACATCCAGGCACTGTCCAGGTCCGCGGTATCATATCCCGCATACCTGTACCTGCCGTCCCCGGTAAGGACAGCCGCCTTCACCATCACATCCCTCACATCGGTAACATCGCTGTCACATTGGGCTATCTGTAAATGATCCGGTCCCGAGGCGAAAAGCACATAACGGCTCATCCTGTCAACGGCCTTCTCCAGCCAGTCTGTATCGCGCCAAAATTCCGTCCTGTTTTCAATCCTGACCCAAGCCCGGCAGGAGGCCAGCAGCTTCATGCAGGCAAGAAGCACCTCCACATGATACATCATGGACTGCTCCCAGTGGGCTCCGTCATCCAGCACCTGAAGCCCAATCTGACGTTCCAGTTCCTGCCAGGCCCAGTCCTCAGTTCCGTCTGAAGGTAAATATTCGCGAAACCACAGGTATCCGTTGCAGATGGACGCCGTCTGAAGGACGCCCCAGTTGCTGAGTGTATATTTTCCGATGTACCTCTTCCTCAAACTGGCAAACTGGTCTTTCATGCTCTCCAGGATTCCTACGGCTTCTCTTTCCTCCATAAGGCCCTCTCCCAGAAGATGAAGCAGCAGATACTGCCAGCTCATGCACCGGATTCCCGTATCAATGGTCCGGGTGGTCACGGTTCCTTCAGGAAGTATGGGATTTGCCTGAATCCAATGGAACAGAAACCATTTCAGCTTTTCCACATATGACGTATCGCCGGTAAGCCAGCCGGCAATAAGCAGTTTGTTCATGTATTCGTGACGGTTCAGCATGAAAATCCATTCCGGATCCCCGTTGGGGCTTCTGTCCCATATCATTTCCTTAAGGGTAAACGGTTCACGGCAGGGTTCCATATCCCATCTGTCCTCAAACGAAAATGTATGCGCCATCAGCCTGTCTGCCTGCGCCAGAATTTTCTCCGCCTCCTCCCGGCAGTTTCCGGCAATATGGGCGCACACATGTTCCTTTTCATACCAGGCCTCGTAGGCCTCTGCTCTTTGTCTTACATGTACATACCTTTCATCATGCATAGATAACTCCTTTTTATGCCGTTCAGTCTTTCTCTCATTTCAGGGGGGCTGCTTCATCCCCTGTTCCCGTTAACATTCATAAAACAGAGAGGGAGGCGCCCCCGCTGCATGCTTCAGGCATACATGTCAAAGGGTACCTCCCCGCTTTTTTGAGTGTGTCCCAAAGCAATTTCCTGATACACTCTAAGCAATCAGATTCAGGACAGAAAGCACCACGCCCAGGATAATGGTAAGGATGACCAGCTTATAAGTGGTCCACTTTTTCACCTTTATAAGGTAGAAAATAAGTCCTGTGAACAATACAGGAAGAAGCTTGGGGGCAATGGCGTCAATCATCTCCTGGATAGCCACCACCTTCTGCTGGTCTCCCGGCATATTGGCAACGTATTGAATCGGTGTGGAAATCTTCACAAAATTTACCGCAAGTCCTGAGATAACGGTAACGCCTATCATGCTGGCGATATTGGATATCTGTTCCATCTTCGTGCTGAGGGTGGCGATGATGTTGGTGCCCAGCTTGTATCCCCACATGCCGGTCAGAAACTTCATGGCCAGAAGAATCACGTTCATGGCCACAAAGAACAGGATAGGGCCCATAATCAGGCCGTCCTGGGCCAGGGACGCGCCAATGGTTGCAAACAGCGGCGCCAGGCAGAACTGGGCAAGAGAATCACCGATTCCTGCCAGAGGTCCCATGAGAGCCATTTTGATGTTGCGGATTTCATTGGAAGGAGTCTTATTCTCCAGCATAACCAGATGAAGGCTGGTGATAAACGGAAGAAAGTGAATATTGCTGTTAAAAAACTCTATATTCTCCTTCAATGCTTCCTGGAGCTTGTCATCGTCGTCCTTGTACATCTTGCGAAGGGCGGGATAAAGTACATTTGCATAGCCAAGGCCCTGGTAATTGCCGTAGTTAAATCCATTCTGCAGGAAATAGGCCCGCAGGGATGTTTTCATATAATCTTTTTTCTCCAGCTGATTAAATGCCATCTTCAAATTCAACCTCCACTTCTTCTACAGATTCGCCGTTTCCTTTGCCGGCATGGAAAAATACAAGCAGCGCAATGGCCGTACCGATAACAGCCACTCCCATGACAGGAAGGTTCAGGTAGGCAATGGCGATATAGCCAAACAGTACAAATGGAATCAGTTCCTTCTTTGCCATTACATTGAGAATCATGGCAAAACCAATGGCGGGAAGCATCTTGCCTGCCACGCCCAGACCCGCGCTGAGCCATGCGGGAATCAGGGAAATCACCTTCTGGAGCCCCTCGGAGCTGAAGGCGCCTCCGAATCCGATAATAAAGCCCAGTTTGTGCCGGAGGCGGTTATGCGGTCAATGCCGCCATGACAAAACGCCGTATAAAGGCAGGCGGCACTGCGGCAGGCGCAAACATCGGGCGTGTCCAGCGTGAAAGCCGCAATCCCATACCGGTCCTGAAAGAGGCTGCCCGGCAGCGCACTCCGGAAGCGCGTGGAGGAGACCCCTTATCACAAACCGGATTCCCCGCAGCCAGGAAGAAAGGGAGATGGCGGGCATCCACAAGCGAGAATCTCCTGGTGCTGGAACATTAAGCCATTACGGCCTGTACGACCGGCGGCATGTGAGGCGAAAATGGAAGAACGGTTAAAATTGTGGTATTGTTTGAGGAAGGGCGCTGTTTCCGTATATGCATAAAAGGGCGCCTAAGAACATAAAGTTCCTAAGCGCCTATACTCTGTCATTTTTCTATTGCACTTAATTATAAAACGTTTCCGGTCTGCTTTGTCTCAGGAGCAGCCTCGTCCGCCGTCTCCGCCGCCGCATGTACCGCGATAACCGTTGCCACTGCTGTATCCAACTCAGTAGCAAG
>SKEQ01001061.1_pt1 | contig 13077 bp, 7 predicted proteins | sample 4826751 | NCBI WGS metagenome assembly SKEQ01 (sample SAMN11008805, study PRJNA524170) | human gut metagenome | biome: Human fecal sample; material: Feces; isolation source: fecal sample from pouch patient p44 | host: Homo sapiens | place: Israel: Tel-Aviv | collected 2013-07-11 | reverse complement strand
TTTTTGAAACATTAAAGGCAGTTCTCACCAATAAGTATTATATTCTTTTACTTACAAATACGATTCAGGGATATATTTCAACAGGAATCATGGGAACGCTGGGTGTCTATTACTGCTCGTATGTATTAGGAAACAGTGCACTTCTTGGGGTTGTATCAATGGCACAGCTCACATTGGCAATCGGGCTTGCATTTACACCGGCCATAGCAAAAAAAAATGGGAATATACAAGGCAATGACAGTTTTCTTTGCGATTTCAGCAGGTTTTACAATTTTAGCTGCAATAGCAGGATTTATGAAATCAATTCCTCTACTGGTGGCAGCAATAGCGTTGAAATTTCTTACTTTTGCACCATCTTCGGGTTGTAGTAATCCTCTTATTGCAGAGATTGCCAATAATGTATACTTGAAAAAATGCATACGTGCAGAGGGTGTTATTTTCAGTTGTTCTTCTGTAGGAATTAAAGTTGGAGGAGGACTCGCTTCTGCTGTCGGTGGATGGGCACTTGTGCTGGTTGGATACGATGCAACACTAGCTACACAATCACAGGCAACACTTACCGGAATCACAGCAGCTTATCTGGTAATTCCTGCAATTATCAGTATTGTTTCAACTGTTATTATCAGTCAGGTAAAAGTAATTGAGGAAAATGAAAAATTGAGATTAACAAAGAAGGAGGCCTAATCATATGGAACAGAAAATGAATTACTTAAACAAAGAGTTATCCGCACTTGAGAGAGCAGAGGATCTTGTCTCAAGAATGTCTTTGGAAGAAAAAATCGCACAAATGCAGTGTATTATGGGAGAACATCAGATTGCCGGGAAATATCCACATGGGATGGGCGAGGTGTCCATGTTAATGGATGGAACTACGAAAGAACAGGTAGCAGAGCGCATCAGAAATATGCAAAAGGAGATTATGGATCAGACCCCTTGGAGGATTCCGGCATTATTTCATATTGAAGCGTTGACGGGAGGTGTGTTCCCTGGAGCAACTTCCTATCCGTCTGCAATTGCACAGGCTGCCACATGGGAACCGGAATTGATTGAAAAGATGGCAGACACCACTCAGAAACAGATGATGGCTGTTGGTATTCGACAGGCATTATCTCCTGTCATGGATATTTCCAGAGATCCTCGTTGGGGAAGACAGGGCGAAACATACGGGGAAGATTCAGCGTTAGTTTCCGCATGTTCTGTTGCATTTGTAAAGGGACTTCAAAAGGATCGTACAGTTGCTGCTACTGCAAAGCATTTTCTGGGATATGCTTTTTCAGAAGCAGGATTGAATGCTGCACCTTGTAATGTAACAGGACGAAAACTGAGAGAAATCTATGGAAGACCTTTTCAGGCGGCTATTACAGAAGCTGATCTTAAGTCTGTAATGAATTCTTATGGAACAATTGATGGAAAGCCTGTCATTACCTCCAGAAAAATCCTGCATGATCTGTTGAGAAAAGAAATGGGATTTGAAGGAGTTACTGTTTCAGATTATACTGCTACAATGCATCCACTTACGAGATTTCGTATGACGCAGCGAATGGAAGAGTGTGCTGCCATGGCAATCTGTGCCGGTATGGATAACGAAATGCCTATGCCGATTAGTTATACGGAAGATGGTATCAAACAAATGCTGGCAGAAGGGAAAATAGAGGAATCTATGATTGACGAAGCAGTATTACATATTCTGAAAGTAAAATTTGAACTCGGCCTTTTTGAGCAACCTTATCCATTGGAAGACTGTATGAAGGAAGTATTCGACAGGAAAGAGGATGAAGAGGACAGCCTTATGATGGCAAAGAAGAGTCTTGTTCTTCTGAAAAATGATGGCATCCTGCCGCTTGACAAAGAAGAAATCAAAAAAATTGTTGTGATAGGACCACATGGAAATTCTTGCCGTGCAATGTTTGGATGTTACTCCTATGGAGCACTTTTAGAGATGATGCTGGGAATGACTGGCGGTATGGTGGGTGTAGATACAGAGGCGGCAAGAAAAGATGATAAAGCTTCGGAACTTACCAATGCGGTTGTAAATAAGAATCTTGATACTTTCCCTGGAACAAAAGTTGCAAAAGAGCTTCCGGGTCTTGATGATGCTTTGCGGAATGCCTTCCCTAATATGCATAGTTTACTGGAAGAACTGAAGACATCACATTCGGAAATTGAATTTGAGTATGTAAAAGGATTTGATATTGTTGGAACAGACGATAGCGACTTTGAGCATGGACTTGAAGCGGCTAAGAGTGCAGATCTGGTTTTTGTGACTGTCGGAGGAAAATATGGATGGGGGACACCATGTACTTCGGGGGAAGGGGCAGATGCTTCGCAGATAAATCTGCCGGGAGTTCAGGAACAATTTCTGGAAAAGCTGGCTCTTTTGAACGTTCCATATGTTGCGATTCATTTTGATGGACGCCCGGTATCCAGTAATGAGCTGGATAGAAGTGCTTCTGCGATTATTGAAGCATGGAGTCCTGGAGTACATGGCGCAGAGGCAATCAAAGAGGTTTTGTTTGGAGATTATAATCCGGGTGGAAAACTTCCTGTGACAGTGGCGAGACAATCCGGGCAGATACCGGTTTATTATGCGCATGAATCGGGGACGAGCTACAGTGATTCGATGGCCGGTGAAGCGGTAGGATATATGGATGAAACCGCATATCCAAGATATTGCTTTGGTTATGGACTGTCTTATACATCGTTTGAATATTCCAATCTGCAGATCATGAAGAGAGAACTGAATGCAGATGAAACGGTAGTAATTAGTGTAGATGTTGAAAATACAGGAGATATGATGGGGGATGAGGTAGTTCAATTATATGTCAGCGATATCGTGGCTTCGCGCGTAAGACCGGTGCGGGAACTGGCAGGATTTAAGCGTATCACATTAAGCCCGGGAGAAAAAGCTACAGTAAGATTTTCATGCAGACTGTCTCAATTCGCATTCCTTGATGATGATATGAACTGGCTGATTGAAGCAGGAAATATGATTGTAGAGATAGGGTCTGCTTCTGATCATCTTCCGTTGAAAGATTCATTTGACATATTAAATAACAGCATCATTGATGGAAAAACAAGAGGTTTCTTTGCTGAGGCCTGTACCATGTAATTATGATTTCGAAGAGGTCCGGATCTGTGAGGGGCACACCAAGTAATTGGTGTGTCTACTCGACCATGAAATACCGATATAACAAGCAACCCCAAGTTTGTTTACAGTTTGAAGGGGATGTGAAAAAACTCGATTGAGTTTTTTCGCATCTCCCTTTTTGTACCTGTTGTGTATAAATGACTGAAATCATGCGCAAAGAAAGTGCACTTCCCCTACCTCATAGAAATTCTTTTTTTGAATCTATGCGGCAATTCTGTTTCTCATCTTTTTTTTCTGATATTTATATAGATTGTGGCCTATCACCACGAGTAAAATTTCCAGTTTGACTGAATGAGCTACCGAAACACTATTTCCGGATATTTCGATTAATCTTCTCAAACTCCCTTCCTCCCAGGGTATTGTGGGTGAGAAGTCTTTTGTTGCTTCCCGCTGATGCATTTTTCCGGTATTGTCCAGGGGTACAGCCGTTATGCTGACGGAACTGTCTGCAGAAATGCTCTACATTATTATAACCACATTGCTCGGAAATGTCGCGGATGGAGTATTCGCTGTACTCTAATAAATCCTGTGCACGGCGCAGACGTCCTTCGATGACATTGTCCATGCAGGAGGAGCCAAATTGGCGGTGATAGAGAGTCTGAAGATGACTGGGACTTAAGTGAAGCTTCGCAGCCATCATGTTTATATTCCATGGAAGCTGAGGATTATTGTAGATCATCTTATGCAATGCAACCAGCTCATGATCGTGAATACCCGGGGACTCCTTCTGGATTCCTTCTCTTAATTTGGAGAACAGAACCCGCAGCAGGTGAGTAATGTTTGCTTCGCTTTCAGAGGAGAAAAAGGCGGACTCCCAGGTTAGTAATTTAAAAAGCTGATGACAGTATTCCGGATCTGTTACGGGAAATGGGGTGTTTGTTAACGGAAACAGCTTCACGAAGGAGTGATCGGAACGAAAACGAATCCAGTCATTCCGGTATTCTTCACCGGCAGCACGGTAATAAATCCTGCTTCCTGGTGTATACAGAATAGCAGAATTGGCGGCTGTCCGCATTAGTCTTCCGTCTATGAGCAGCTCCGAGGGAGAGTCGAAAAGAAGCAGAAGATAGCCTGTAAAGCCATTTGGAATATCATATATAAAATCTGAGGGGTGAACGGCACTGTAGCCGACAAATTCAATTTCAGTCATCTGGAATCTCCGCTCTGATACATCAGAGGATATATCAATTTTCTTATAGTATAAATCATTGGAAACTTTAAATCAATGTGATAGTATCAAATTAATATGGCAATCGTCATCAGAGAGCTGCGGATCGTGCAGCGGTCAGACATCTGATGCGTGACTGCATAGGAACATGATTTAGAAGAAGGAGATACATGCATGGTAAATTTGGGTGGAGCAACAGAGAATGACAGAAAAAAGATCGTGATTACAAAGGATTCAAAGGCCTTTTTTCACAATAATGTAGATTATTGTGTGGGAACCGGAAGAATGGGGCTTGCATTGACAGAAGAATATCAGGAGGAGCTGCGCTTGGTTCAAAAGGAAATCGGATTTAAGCATATCCGGGGACATGGATTATTCTGTGATGATATGGCGATCTTTCAGACCTATGAGGAGGATGGTAAGGTAAGGGTCGAGTACAACTATACTTATCTGGATAGAGTAATGGATGCCTATAAGAAGGTGGGGCTGAGACCTTTTCTTGAACTGGGTTTTATGCCTAAAAAGTTGGCAAGTGGAAGCCAGACTATCTTTTACTGGCAGGGAAATACCACTCCTCCAAAAGATTATGATATGTGGTGTAATATGGTGCATTCATTGCTGCGGCATCTGATGGATCGCTATGGAGAAGAGGAAGTTATTCAATGGCCCATTGAAGTATGGAACGAGCCCAATCTTTGCGGCTTCTGGGAAAATGCGGATATGCAGGAATATTTTAAGCTGTTTCATAGAACCTTTGATGCCATAAAGGAAGTGAATCCGGGATTCCGTGTAGGAGGCCCTGCTGTTTGTGGAGGAACGGATGAGAAATGGATTCAGGCATTTATGGAATATTGCCATGAGAATCACATACCTGTGGATTTCGTAACCAGACATCATTACACCATTGATCCGCCGGAATGTATTGGACATTATGCATATTCTGAACTGATGAAGGCAGAGGACGGCTTTGCCAATTTAAAAACAACCAGAGATATTATTGACAGTTTCCCGGAATATAAGGGTCTGCAGATTCATATCACGGAGTTCAACAGCTCCTATACTCCTCAGGGCGTCATTCATGATACAAACCTGAATGCGGCCTTTATAGCACAGCAGCTTTCCAGATTGGGAGATGTGAATGAATCCTATTCCTACTGGACATTTGGTGATGTGTTTGAAGAGCTGGGAGTTCCTTTTACACCATTCCACGGAGGCTTTGGACTGGTTGCCAATGGCTGTATTACCAAGCCGACCTTCTGGACATTTGCTTTTTACAAAAAGCTTGAGGAAAGTGAAGCCAATTGTGTATATAAGGATGACAATATTGTCGTTTTGAAACGTGCAAACGGTGATTATTTAGGTGTAGCCTGGAATATTGCCCGTAAAAGTACAGAACAGGGTAAAGAAAAAATGCTGTTGGAGTTTACATTTCCGGCTGAACAGGAGGAGTACTGCTTCCTGACTAAGACGGTAGATGAGGAAACATGTAATCCCTTGAAGGTATGGCATGATATGGGAGAACCTGCCAATCTGAGTGAGGAACAGACGAAGCTGATTCGGGAATCATCCAGACCTTTTGTAAAAACAGAGCGTAAAAAGCAGGAGGACGGAAATATCTGCGTAGAGCTTCCTGTAAACGAAAACGGTGTGGTTTATTTCGAACTGAATGCCGGAAAGGTGAATCCGGATCGAGGATATGACTATGATCGTGTGGTCAGCTTGAAGGCTTAAACTAGCACCCAGTAATTTGCTTTATGAAACAATGTACATGGATTAGGTTTGCAAAGGAGGATATCAAAGTGAAAAAACAAGCGTTTAACCCATATTTACCGTCCTGGGAGTATATTCCGGACGGAGAACCTTATGTTTTTGGCGATCGTGTATATGTTTACGGATCCCATGATTACTTTAACGGATATGTTTTCTGCATGGGAGACTATGTGTGCTGGTCAGCTCCGGTCGATGACCTGGGCAACTGGAGATATGAGGGTGTGATTTATCCGAAGACAGCCGATCCGCTGAACCCGGAAGGCAAAATGTGTCTGTATGCCCCGGATGTTACGGTGGGACCGGACGGAAGGTACTATCTTTATTACGTGTTGGACAAGGTTTCGGTAGTTTCAGTTGCTGTATGTGATACTCCGGCAGGAAAGTATGAATTTTATGGCTATGTTCATTATGAAGATGGCACACGTCTGGGCGAAAAGGAAGGTGATGAGCCCCAGTTTGACCCGGGGGTTCTGACGGAAGGAGATATGACATATCTTTATACCGGATTTTGCGGAAAAGGTGATAAATCCCGTACCGGAGCTATGGCTACGGTGTTGGGAGCAGATATGCTGACGATCAGGGAAGCTCCGGTGTTTGTGGCCCCCGGCTGTGAATATGGTGCCGGTACCGGATTTGAGGGACATGAGTTTTTTGAGGCATCTTCCATCCGTAAAGTAGGTGACATCTATTATTTTGTCTATTCATCCATATTAATGCACGAATTATGTTATGCCACCAGCAAGAATCCTACCAGGGACTTTGTCTATGGCGGAGTTATTGTCAGCAATTGTGATCTGCACATCGATACCTACAAGCCGGCAGATATGCCAACAGCTTACGGTGCCAATAATCACGGAAGTATTGTGCAGATCGGAGAGGACTGGTACATTTTTTATCACAGGCATACCAATAATACCTACTACAGCAGACAGGGATGTGCTGAAAAGCTGCAGATTATGCCGGACGGCAGTATTCCACAGGTAGAAATTACCTCCTGCGGTTTAAATGGAGGTCCGCTTGAGGGTAAAGGCGAATACCCCGCTTATCTTGCATGTAATCTGTTTACCGATACCCCATCAGTTTATGTGGGCGAAGGGAATTTTCCACGAGTAATGCAGGACGGCAGGGATGGAGACGAAGAAGTTGGATATATTGCCAATATTACAGATTCAACTACCATCGGCTTCAAATATTTTGACTGCCATGATATTCGTGAAATCAGTATTTGGATCCGGGGCTATGCAGATGGCACTTTTGAAGTAAAGACAGCATGGGATGGAGAGGTACTGGCGACATTAGAGGTACAATATACCAATGTCTGGGAAAAGTATACCGCACCGGTTACGATTCCGGATGGAATACAGGCGCTTTACCTGACCTATCGCGGTAACGGAAATGCTGCATTAAGATCATTTGAGTTATCATAATCTATGTTATTGCGTGTGCTGTAGTAACTTATAAGTCATTGAGAGATGGCTAATAGTAAAATTAGCGGAGGTAGGAATTATGCTGAGAACAGTACGGACAGAAAATGGATGGGTGAAAGGTATTGAAGCCGCAGACCCTAGGATAACTGCATTTAAGGGAATCCCTTTTGCGGCTCCTCCGGTAGGAGAGAACAGATGGAGAGCACCTCAGCCCTGTGAAGACTGGGATGGAGTTCGTGAATGCTATCGCTTTGCTCCGATTTCCATGCAGAGCGTCCCGGGAATCGGTGATAACGTGTATATCCGTGAGTGGCATGTGGATCCGGAAATTGCCATGGATGAGGACTGTCTGTATTTGAACGTATGGACAGGTGCTAAAGAAGTAACAGAAAAACAGCCGGTTTTGGTATGGTTTTTCGGAGGAGGACTCCAGTGTGGATATCCTGCCGAAATGGAATTTGACGGAGAGAGAATTGCACGTCGCGGTGTGGTTGTTGTAACGGTAAACTACCGGGTTAATGTTTTTGGATTTTTGGCACATCCTCAGCTGACAGAGGAGCAGCCTGACGCACCGACTAATTTTGGAAGTCTGGATCAGCAGGCAGCACTTCGATGGGTACAGAGAAATATTGCTTTCTTTGGTGGAGATCCGGGTAATGTGACCATTGCAGGACAGTCAGCCGGAGGCGGAAGTGTTATGAGCCAGATGGCATGTATGGATAATGAAGGCTTATTTCATCGTGCAGTAGTGATGAGTGCAATGATTCGCTCTCCTTATCAGGTTGGAGGAATCGGAGTGCCGGAGGAATTGTGGCATGCTGAGGAAAATGGACAGCATTTTCTTTCTTTCCTGGGTTGCTCAACTATTGAGCAGGTTCGTAAGCTGGATGCGGCTACGATTCGTGACAAGTATGAGGAATATACCAAAATATTTCCGGCTATGTTTACCGTATTGGATCACAAGTTCTGTGTAGGTGACCCAATGGTTCTTTTCATGGAAGGCAAGCATGTAAATGTTCCCGTTATGTCTGGAAATACTTCAGATGAATTTCCCAGTTATATAGAAGCTTCCTCAAAAGAAGATTTGAAAAAGAAAGCAGAAGAGATTTTCGGAAAGAATGCTGAGACCTTTTTGCGCTTTCCCGAGGCAATGCGGGAGGATTCTGATGGAAAGTATGCGAAGGTAAACGGAATTGAATGTACGATCAAGTGTCTTTTTTCAGATAAAAAAAGTGCAGGTGAAAAAAAGCCCTACTATTATTACAGGTTTGATTCAGATATTCCAGGATGGGATAATGCCGGAACCTTCCATTCTGTAGATTTATGGTTTTTCTTTGAAACACTGGCGAAATGTTGGAGACCCTTTGTGGGGCAGCATTACGATCTTTCCAGAATGATGTGCAATTACTGGGTGAATTTCATAAAAACAGGTGATCCAAACGGCAATGATGCGGACGGTAAGCCAATGCCCTACTGGTATCCATATGAAAAAGAAAAGCCCTGTGAGATGATCTTCATGTCAGATAGACCGGTAGTGAACTGCGGATGGGTGACACCCTTTAAGGAATTTTTACAAGAACAGATCAAGAAAACCCTTTCGATAGGAAAGATTTTCCATAAAGAATGGCTGGAGCCGATATGGGAAGGTGGGTATTGCTTCCGGGAAACCTTTGCAGCAGTTGCTGATGAGAATGGATGCAGGGCTTCTTTCCTGTGGACTCCAAAAGAAGTTTTGTCCGTAGAAAGCTATGACGGGGAAACAGTATATGAAGAAGGGATCGATTACCTTGTAGAGGGAGATGAGCTGGTAATTCCTGAAGGGAGTCACATACCGGTAACCGGATGGAATACCTTCCTCTATCCGGACTTTGATACGGCAAAGAAGGCAGGAGAAGCAAGCGAATTTGCAAAAGATTTCGGTCCGCTAGTGACTACCAACGGAAAATTCTTAAACCTATGTGCCATAGGCAATCCGAAGCTTGTTACAGAGAAACAGATCGCAGTTACCTATAAGGCAACGAAGAAGGAGTTACTTTCCGCTCCGGAAAGTCAACTGGACAAACTGCCGAAGCTCTCTGCAAAGCTGGAAGTAGGAGAACCCGTTAAGATCGTTTTGTATGGGGACAGCGTGTGCTGTGGCTGTGACTGCAGCGGTATGTATGGACAGAAGCCGGGACAGCCTACCTGGGCAGAGCTGCTGTTCCATCAGATGGAGGAAAAATGGCAGAGTCCGGTATGCTTCCACAACACATCGGTAGGAGGAGTGGATTCCGAATGGGCAATCGAAAATTCATCACAGCGTGCAGCCAACTTCCATCCGGATCTGGTTATTCTTGGTTTTGGAATGAATGACCGTTGCGGTATGGAAGAATACAGAAATAAAACAGGCAGACTCATAGAGGCAATCCGGAAGGTTAGTCCGAAAACGGAATTTTTATTGATTGCTTCTACGCTTCCCAATGAACTGGCTGCTACGGAGCCACACCATTTCTGGGCACATCAGGATGAATACAGTGAAAGTCTGAAGGGCTTAGAAGGTATGGGAGTTGCTATAGCAGATATACAGGCAGTTCAAAAAGAAATCGGAAAGAGAAAAAGATACATTGATATAACCGGAAACTGGTTAAATCACCCCAATGATTATCTTGCCAGAATTCTGGCACAGGTAGTGATCAAAACTCTAGGAATGTAAAAAAGGAGCCTACAATGAGCAAGTTAAAGATTAAAACAAAGGAAAGACGATTTGAGACAGCCAGGGATTTATACGGAATCTTTTTTGAAGACATTAACCGTGCCGGAGACGGAGGACTTTATCCGGAAATGCTTCGAAACAGAAGCTTCGAAGATTCCGTTTTACCGGAGGGTTATATACAGCAGGAGGATGGCATCCATGTAAAAACCGTATCAGGATGGCTGGATGAGTTTTGCAACGGAGAAGGCTTATGCCGCTGGGTAAAGGGCAACAATATTCCGGAAACAGAAATACCGGCATGGTATACACACAATGCAAAGATGGAGCTGGAACTGACGGATACCCTGAATGAACATCGGGACGCAGCTCTGCGTATGCAGTTTGAAAAGGACGGATCTCTGACTAATACCGGTTACTGCGGTATATCCGTAAAGGCTGGAGAAAGTTACTCTTTGTATTTATTTGCAAAAGCAAAGGAAGAAATAGGACTGGACGTAGCGATCGAATACCAGGGAAAAGTACTGGCTGGAAACAGTCTGGTGGTCTCCGGTCAGGAGTATACAAGATATGACATGAAGCTGACAGCAGCTGAGGATTGTCATGAGGCACAGCTTACTATTTCCTGCAAAGAAGGCGGAGAGGTTCTGCTGGGATTTATTTCACTAATGCCTGACAATACCTACATGGGGCATGGACTCAGAACAGATCTTGTAGAAAAGCTTAAGGGAATGAGTCCAAAGTTTATGCGTTTTCCCGGAGGCTGTATTGTGGAAGGAACGACACCGTCCACAGCGATGAGATTTCGGGATACGGTAGGTCCGGCATGGGAAAGACCCAGTAAGCTGTTTGTATGGCATTACAGAAGTACATTAGGACTTGGCTTTCATGAATATCTGCAGCTTTGCGAGGATCTGGGGATGGAGCCCCTGTATGTATGTAACTGCGGAATGACCTGTCAGGGAAGAAAGAGTGTCCTTCTGGAAGGAGAGGCTCTTGATGAAATGGTACAGGATACACTGGATGCCATTGAATATGCTATCGGCTCTAAGGAAAGCAAATGGGGAAGGCTTCGTGCTTCTATGGGGCATCCGGAACCCTTTAAAATGACCTATCTGGAAATTGGTAATGAAAACTGGGGTCCGGATTATGAAAAGCGATACAACATGATTTATAAGAAGGTAAAGGAACTGTATCCTCAGATTAAAACCATAGCCAATGAGCATGTAGAGAAAAATGGTTGTCCTGCCGAGTGCGTGGATGAACATTTTTACAATACAACAGAGTTCTTTGCAGAACGTGTAAATTATTATGATGACTACGATCGTAAGGGACCAAAAATCTTTGTAGGAGAGGTGGCTGTAAACGAAGGCAACTATATGGGACAGTTGTATGCGGCTTTGGGAGAAGCGGCTTTCCTTATGGGTATTGAGAAAAATCAGGATATCGTAACATTGGCCTCTTATGCTCCATTATTTGAAAATGTAAATTACAGAGCGTGGTATCCTAATCTGATTCGTTTCAATAATCATCAGAGCTTTGGAATTCCTACTTATTATGTCTGGGAAATGTTTGGTCAAAATCGCGGAGAATATGTGGTGCGATCCGAAGATGAAGGAGGGCGTGTTTATCGTCCGAGAACCGGAATGGCATCTTTAAAATCCAATAAGGAACTTCGTTTCAGAAATCCCATTTGGAATGGAGAAGAAGCAAAGATAACTCATGAATTAATGGGACATGTGCAGGATACAGAAGATGGCCGCCTGCTTCAGCTTCCGGATGAGGAGCAGAAAAAGGAATTTCCCAGTATTCTGGAATGGGCTGATGAGACCAAGAGCTTTGTGGTATTTGGAGAAGAAGACCAGACTTATGGAAGATTTGAGACCGATATTTTTGTTGAGGAAAATGCTTACTTCGAGTTGGGTATATTCAGTGCCAGGGTGGTTCGTTCCTATTATGAGGATCAGCTCGTGATTACGGCCGGAGTGGAAAAAGAATGGGATGCAGCTCTGGTGCGTCCGTTCCTTTGGAAGGTTAATGGAGGACAATGTTCACTGGAAGAGTTTGGCTATATGCATGACAACAAGCTGACTGAGGACTTTGCTATTTCAGTAAAACCGGGAGAATATCACCGCTTTGGATATGAAACGGACGGAAAACAGATTCGCCTGTATGTTGATGGTGAGCTTCAGAAGGAAATTTCGATTCCCTACGGACCTGCTTTTGTTTCGGTAGTAACTGACACCAAGGACGAAATCATTATTAAGGCGGTTAATTTTGCAGGAGATGTGGATCCGGTTTCCATTACACTGGACTGTCAGGTACAGGGCGACTATACCGTAACACTTCTTAGCGGTGAAAAGGGGGATGAAAACAGCTTTGAAGAGCCGGAGAAGGTGAAGAATATTACCGTGAATATGCATGGCGCTTCCTCAGAGTTCGTATACGAGGCACCGCCATATTCTGTCAGTGCTTTGCGATTGAAGAAGTGCGAAGCGGAGTTGTCGTGACCATGGACGAATTCCATCTGCAGAAGTATCTGATAAAGATAACCAGCGGAATATATTCCGCCAGAGTATATAGATATACCAGATTTGTTGGATGAACTTGTGGAATATGTAAATACTACAGACGACCACCCGTTGATTATTGCTGCTGTAGTTCATTATCAATTGGTTACCATTCATCCTTTTGAAGATGGAAATGGGATTACCTGCATTGTATTATTCAGGAAGAGAAAATCCTTCTCATCCGGCAATTTGGATCAATTATTTTTTGAGAATGATGAGCTAGTATAACGAATATTAAATAATTGCTATATTAAATTGATACTGCTTCCTCTTCACTGATTTCATCCATTTTATACTTCCAATGA
>SKEQ01000460.1_pt1 | contig 13379 bp, 10 predicted proteins | sample 4826751 | NCBI WGS metagenome assembly SKEQ01 (sample SAMN11008805, study PRJNA524170) | human gut metagenome | biome: Human fecal sample; material: Feces; isolation source: fecal sample from pouch patient p44 | host: Homo sapiens | place: Israel: Tel-Aviv | collected 2013-07-11 | reverse complement strand
GGGATGAAGTGGGGATCTGGCAAGGGGTGAGCAGTATTTCCGATGCCTACCTGCAATTTATTACGGCATCGTTCAGCGTATATTTGCTGCCCACGTTGTCGCGGCTAACGGAAAAGCGCGATATCACCCGGGAAGTGGTTAAATCGCTGAAATTCGTCTTACCGGCAGTGGCGGCGGCGAGTTTTACCGTCTGGCTGCTGCGTGATTTTGCTATCTGGCTGCTGTTGTCGAATAAATTTACCGCTATGCGCGATCTCTTTGCCTGGCAGTTAGTGGGTGATGTGTTAAAAGTGGGCGCTTATGTCTTTGGTTATCTGGTGATCGCCAAAGCGTCATTGCGGTTTTATATTCTGGCGGAAATCAGCCAGTTCACTTTATTGATGGTATTTGCCCACTGGCTAATCCCTGCGCATGGTGCACTGGGCGCGGCGCAGGCATATATGGCAACTTATATCGTCTATTTTTCTCTTTGTTGTGGCGTGTTTTTACTCTGGCGTAGGCGGGCATGACTGTACTGATTCACGTACTGGGATCGGATATCCCTCACCATAACCGAACCGTTTTGCGGTTTTTCAATGACGCGCTGGCCGCGACGAGCGAGCACGCGCGCGAGTTTATGGTTGTTGGCAAGGACGACGGCTTAAGTGATAGCTGTCCGGCGCTTTCTGTGCAATTTTTCCCTGGGAAAAAATCGCTGGCGGAAGCGGTCATCGCGAAAGCAAAAGCTAACCGTCAGCAGCGTTTTTTCTTCCACGGTCAGTTCAATCCCACACTGTGGCTGGCTCTGCTGAGTGGTGGCATTAAGCCCAGCCAGTTTTTCTGGCATATCTGGGGGGCAGACCTGTATGAGCTTTCCAGTGGCTTGAGATATAAGCTTTTTTACCCACTACGTCGCCTGGCGCAAAAGCGAGTCGGCTGTGTATTTGCCACCCGCGGCGATTTGAGCTTTTTTGCCAAAACGCATCCAAAGGTGCGGGGCGAACTGCTGTACTTCCCGACGCGGATGGACCCTTCTCTCAATACGATGGCGAACGATCGGCAACGTGAAGGGAAAATGACCATTCTGGTGGGGAACTCCGGTGACCGCAGCAATGACCATATTGCTGCCTTGTGCGCCGTTCATCAGCAATTTGGCGATACGGTAAAAGTGGTGGTGCCGATGGGATATCCGCCTAATAACGAAGCGTACATTGAGGAAGTTCGTCAGGCGGGGCTGGAGTTATTCAGCGAAGAAAATCTGCAAATTTTGAGCGAAAAACTGGAATTTGACGCCTATCTGGCGCTACTTCGTCAGTGCGATCTTGGTTACTTTATTTTTGCCCGCCAGCAGGGCATTGGTACGCTGTGCTTACTGATTCAGGCGGGCATTCCCTGTGTGCTTAACCGGGAAAATCCGTTCTGGCAGGATATGACGGAACAGCATTTGCCGGTGCTGTTTACTACCGACGATCTCAACGAGGATATTGTGCGTGAAGCGCAGCGCCAGTTGGCGTCGGTGGATAAAAACACCATTGCCTTCTTTAGCCCTAACTATCTACAAGGCTGGCAGCGGGCGTTGGCGATTGCCGCCGGGGAGGTCGCATGAGTCTGCTGCAATTCAGTGGCCTGTTTGTTGTCTGGCTGCTCTGCACGCTGTTTATTGCCACGCTGACCTGGTTTGAGTTTCGCCGTGTGCGCTTTAACTTCAATGTCTTCTTTTCATTGCTGTTTTTGCTCACCTTTTTCTTCGGCTTCCCGCTGACCAGCGTGCTGGTATTTCGCTTTGATGTTGGTGTCGCGCCGCCAGAAATCTTGTTGCAGGCGTTGCTTTCTGCGGGCTGCTTCTACGCGGTTTACTATGTCACCTACAAAACCCGCCTACGCAAACGCGTTGCTGATGTACCGCGCCGTCCGCTGTTTACCATGAACCGCGTGGAGACCAATCTTACGTGGGTGATCCTGATGGGCATCGCGCTGGTAAGCGTCGGCATCTTCTTCATGCACAACGGCTTTTTGCTGTTCCGGCTTAACTCCTACAGTCAGATCTTTTCCAGTGAAGTCTCCGGCGTGGCGTTAAAACGCTTCTTTTACTTTTTCATTCCGGCGATGCTGGTGGTCTACTTTCTGCGCCAGGATAGCAAAGCGTGGCTGTTTTTCCTCGTCAGCACGGTCGCCTTTGGCTTGCTGACTTATATGATTGTCGGCGGCACTCGCGCCAATATCATCATCGCATTCGCTATCTTCCTGTTTATTGGCATTATTCGCGGCTGGATTTCGTTGTGGATGCTGGCGGCGGCGGGCGTGCTGGGGATTGTGGGCATGTTCTGGCTGGCGCTAAAACGCTATGGAATGAATGTGAGCGGCGATGAAGCGTTCTATACGTTTCTCTATCTCACTCGCGACACCTTCTCGCCGTGGGAGAATCTGGCGTTGCTGTTGCAGAACTACGACAACATCGACTTCCAGGGCCTGGCTCCAATTGTCCGCGATTTCTATGTCTTTATCCCTTCCTGGCTGTGGCCGGGTCGCCCGAGTATGGTGCTGAACTCAGCTAACTACTTTACCTGGGAAGTGCTGAATAACCACTCCGGACTGGCGATCTCGCCTACGCTTATAGGCTCACTGGTTGTTATGGGCGGCGCGTTGTTCATCCCGCTCGGGGCGATTGTTGTTGGCCTGATCATCAAATGGTTCGACTGGCTGTATGAGCTGGGCAACCGCGAGACTAATCGCTATAAGGCTGCGATATTGCACAGTTTCTGCTTTGGGGCGATCTTCAATATGATCGTGCTGGCACGTGAAGGGCTGGATTCGTTTGTCTCACGCGTAGTCTTTTTTATCGTGGTCTTCGGCGCATGTCTGATGATCGCAAAACTGCTGTACTGGCTTTTTGAAAGCGCCGGACTCATTCATAAACGTACAAAATCATCGCTCCGGACGCAGGTTGAAGGATAACAATGAATAACAACACCACGGCACCGACCTATACGCTGCGTGGCTTACAGTTGATTGGTTGGCGTGATATGCAGCACGCCCTCGATTATCTGTTTGCTGACGGGCATCTTAAGCAGGGAACGCTGGTTGCCATTAATGCCGAAAAAATGCTGACCATTGAAGATAATGCTGAGGTCAGGGAGCTAATTAACGCTGCCGAATTTAAATATGCGGATGGCATCAGCGTTGTACGTTCAGTACGTAAAAAGTACCCGCAGGCGCAGGTTTCCCGCGTTGCCGGTGCCGATCTCTGGGAAGAGCTGATGGCGCGCGCAGGCAAAGAAGGGACGCCGGTATTTCTTGTGGGCGGTAAACCTGAAGTGCTGGCGCAAACTGAAGCTAAACTGCGCAACCAATGGAATGTGAATATCGTTGGCAGTCAGGATGGTTATTTTAAACCCGAGCAGCGTCAGGCGCTGTTTGAACGCATTCATGCCAGCGGAGCGCAAATCGTCACCGTTGCGATGGGATCGCCAAAGCAGGAGATCTTCATGCGCGACTGCCGTCTGGTGCATCCAGATGCGCTGTATATGGGCGTTGGCGGGACTTACGATGTTTTCACCGGTCACGTAAAACGCGCACCGAAAATCTGGCAAACGCTGGGACTGGAGTGGCTCTACCGCCTGCTTTCGCAGCCGAGCCGCATTAAGCGTCAGCTTCGTTTGCTGCGTTATTTACGCTGGCATTACACCGGCAACCTCTGATTTTCCTCTCTTTGTAAAGCGACGGAGTGGTCACTTCGTCGCCTGTCTGCTTTTTTATTACACAAAGCATTCAAATTTTTAATGCTTTATTTGCCATTTCTCCTGAATTACGAAAACATTCGCAACACTCGATGTACCCATAACGATAACCGGTAACACCGGAAAGCATGCAAACACAACACGAGGATTTATGGCAGATAACAAACCAGAGCTACAGCGTGGGCTGGAAGCTCGACATATCGAACTCATCGCCCTGGGGGGCACCATTGGCGTCGGCCTGTTTATGGGGGCCGCCAGTACCTTGAAATGGGCCGGGCCATCCGTATTGTTGGCCTATATCATCGCCGGGCTATTCGTCTTTTTCATCATGCGTTCAATGGGCGAAATGTTGTTCCTCGAACCGGTTACCGGTTCGTTCGCCGTTTATGCGCATCGTTATATGAGCCCGTTCTTTGGTTATCTCACCGCCTGGTCTTATTGGTTTATGTGGATGGCGGTGGGGATCTCAGAAATCACCGCCATTGGCGTTTATGTCCAGTTCTGGTTCCCGGAGATGGCGCAGTGGATACCCGCATTGATCGCAGTGGCGCTGGTGGCGTTGGCGAATCTGGCGGCGGTGCGGTTGTACGGCGAAATCGAGTTCTGGTTCGCGATGATCAAAGTCACCACGATTATCGTGATGATTGTCATTGGCCTGGGCGTGATTTTCTTTGGCTTTGGCAATGGCGGGCAGTCGATTGGTTTTAGCAATCTCACAGAGCATGGCGGTTTCTTTGCGGGTGGCTGGAAAGGGTTCCTGACCGCGCTGTGTATTGTGGTGGCGTCCTACCAGGGCGTGGAGCTGATTGGCATTACTGCCGGTGAAGCGAAGAATCCGCAGGTGACGCTGCGCAGTGCCGTAGGCAAGGTGCTGTGGCGGATCCTGATTTTCTACGTAGGCGCGATTTTCGTTATCGTCACCATCTTCCCGTGGAATGAAATAGGCAGCAACGGCAGCCCGTTCGTACTGACTTTTGCCAAAATCGGTATTACCGCAGCGGCGGGCATTATCAACTTTGTGGTGCTGACGGCTGCGCTCTCTGGCTGTAACAGCGGCATGTACAGTTGCGGACGTATGCTCTACGCACTGGCGAAAAACCGTCAGTTACCGGCGGCGATGGCGAAAGTTTCCCGTCACGGCGTACCCGTTGCGGGTGTGGCAGTATCTATTGCTATTCTGCTAATTGGCTCATGCCTGAACTACATCATTCCCAATCCGCAGCGTGTGTTTGTCTACGTCTACAGTGCCAGCGTGCTTCCGGGGATGGTGCCATGGTTTGTGATATTGATAAGCCAGCTGCGTTTTCGGCGTGCACATAAAGCGGCGATTGCCAGCCATCCGTTCCGCTCAATCCTGTTCCCGTGGGCCAACTACGTAACAATGGCATTCCTGATTTGCGTTTTGATCGGCATGTACTTTAATGAAGATACGCGTATGTCGCTGTTTGTTGGCATCATCTTTATGCTGGCGGTGACGGCGATTTATAAAGTTTTTGGCCTTAATCGCCACGGGAAAGCGCATAAACTGGAGGAATAAGCAGCAAAACGCACAAACCGTAACCAAACGCGCAATTTATTTAAAAAGGGACTAGACAGAGGGGTGGGAAGTCCGTATTATCCACCCCCGCAACGGCGCTAAGCGCCCGTAGCTCAGCTGGATAGAGCGCTGCCCTCCGGAGGCAGAGGTCTCAGGTTCGAATCCTGTCGGGCGCGCCATTTAGTCCCGGCGCTTGAGCTGCGGTGGTAGTAATACCGCGTAACAAGATTTGTAGTGGTGGCTATAGCTCAGTTGGTAGAGCCCTGGATTGTGATTCCAGTTGTCGTGGGTTCGAATCCCATTAGCCACCCCATTATTAGAAGTTGTGACAATGCGAAGGTGGCGGAATTGGTAGACGCGCTAGCTTCAGGTGTTAGTGTCCTTACGGACGTGGGGGTTCAAGTCCCCCCCCTCGCACCACGACTTTAAAGAATTGAACTAAAAATTCAAAAAGCAGTATTTCGGCGAGTAGCGCAGCTTGGTAGCGCAACTGGTTTGGGACCAGTGGGTCGGAGGTTCGAATCCTCTCTCGCCGACCAATTTTGAACCCCGCTTCGGCGGGGTTTTTTGTTTTCTGTGCATTCTATCACCCTTCCTTCGCAATAAACGTCCGTAATAACTCATTGCCCCACGGTATGATTTCGCCCTTAACGTATTGAAGGATGACTTCAGGCAAGGAGTGACCATGCTGCAACAGGTTCCAACGCGTGCTTTTCATGTGATGGCGAAACCGAGCGGTTCCGATTGTAATCTGAACTGTGACTACTGTTTTTATCTAGAAAAACAATCCCTTTACCGCGAAAAGCCAGTCACGCATATGGACGATGACACGCTGGAAGCGTATGTCCGTCACTATATCGCTGCCAGCGAAACCCAAAACGAAGTGGCTTTTACCTGGCAGGGCGGCGAACCAACATTACTCGGGCTGGAGTTTTACCGCCGTGCCGTGGCGCTACAGGCGAAATATGGTGCTGGCAGGAAGATAAGTAACAGCTTCCAGACTAACGGCGTGCTGCTCGATGATGAATGGTGTGCATTTCTGGCAGAAAATCATTTTCTTGTTGGGTTATCGCTGGACGGTCCGGCTGAGATCCACAATCAATATCGCGTGACCAAAGGTGGCAGACCAACGCATAAGCTGGTGATGCGTGCCCTGACGCTGCTGCAAAAACATCATGTCGACTATAACGTGCTGGTCTGCGTCAACCGCACCAGCGCGCAGCAACCGTTGCAGGTTTATGATTTTTTGTGCGATGCGGGAGTCGAATTCATCCAGTTTATTCCGGTGGTCGAGCGCCTGGCTGATGAAACAGCTGCCAGCGATGGACTGAAACTACATGCGCCTGGTGATATTCAGGGGGAACTGACGGAATGGTCGGTGCGCCCCGATGAATTTGGTGAATTTCTGGTGGCGATATTCGACCACTGGATCAAACGCGACGTCGGCAAGATTTTCGTGATGAATATCGAATGGGCGTTTGCCAATTTTGTCGGTGCGCCGGGTGCGGTTTGCCATCATCAGCCAACCTGTGGGCGCTCGGTGATTGTTGAGCACAACGGCGACGTTTACGCCTGCGATCACTATGTTTATCCGCAATATCGGCTGGGGAATATGCATCAGCAAACAATTGCAGAAATGATCGATTCCCCGCAACAGCAGGTGTTTGGTGAAGATAAATTTAAGCAATTACCGGCGCAGTGTCGCAGTTGTAACGTGTTAAAAGCGTGCTGGGGAGGCTGCCCGAAACACCGCTTCATGCTCGATGCCAGCGGCAAACCGGGGCTGAATTATTTGTGTGCCGGGTATCAGCGTTATTTCCGCCATCTACCGCCATATCTTAAAGCAATGGCTGATTTGCTGGCGCATGGTCGCCCGGCCAGTGACATTATGCAGGCACATTTGCTGGTGGTGAATAAGTAAAAAAGCGGCCATTTTGTGGCCGCCTGCGGTTGATTGCCGGATGCGGCGTAAACGCCTTATCCGGCCTACATGATCGTGCAAATTCAATAAATTGCAGCGTTCTGTGGATACTGGTTTGGGTGATCGTATCCGGCAAAGCCTTTGCGTGCGGTGGCAGTTGACGGGGTATCTGCTGCGCTGGCCATGAGAGGAAGAGCGGCGGCGACAGCAACAACAAGAAGTTTGGGTGAAAACGAAAATTCCATGCAAAATGCTCCGGTTTCATGTCATCAAAATGATGACGTAATTAAGCATTGATAATTGAGATCCCTCTCCCTGACAGGATGATTACATAAATAATAGTGACAAAAATAAATTATTTATTTATCCAGAAAATGAATTGGAAAATCAGGAGAGCGTTTTCAATCCTACCTCTGGCGCAGTTGATATGTAAGGCAGGTTTATTATATCGCGTTGATTATTGATGCTTTTTTTAGTTTTAACGGCAATTAATATATGTGTTATTAATTGAATGAATTTTATCATTCATAATAAGTATGTGTAGGATCAAGCTCAGGTTAAATATTCACTCAGGAAGTTATTACTCAGGAAGCAAAGAGGATTACAGAATTATCTCATAACAAGTGTTAAGGGATGTTATTTCCCGATTCTCTGTGGCATAATAAACGGGTAGATGCTCATTCCATCTCTTATGTTCGCCTTAGTGCCTCATAAACTCCGGAATGACGCAGAGCCGTTTACGGTGCTTATCGTCCACTGACAGATGTCGCTTATGCCTCATCAGACACCATGGACACAACGTTGAGTGAAGCACCCACTTGTTGTCATACAGACCTGTTTTAACGCCTGCTCCGTAATAAGAGCAGGCGTTTTTTTATGCATCAGAAAGGTCCCGGAGGTGCTTGCCTCCGGGTGAGAAGGAACTACTGTGGTGGGTTGTTCTGCAACGTTAACATCAAACCGTCGCGACGCATCGCTGCAGCTTCTTCCGGCTTGTGCAGTCTGTCCAGCGCGTCGGCAAGCCATGCGTAATCGTAGGCGTCCGGACGTTGTTTCAGCGCCGCGCGGAAGGCGAGCGATGCTTCCTGCCATTCTCCGTGCTTCATCAGTGACTGGCCCAGTGTGCTCCACAACAGCGGGCGATCGCCGACGTTTTTGATCTGCTGGCGCAGCACTTTTTCCAGCTGTTCCGGATTGTTGGTTTTCAGTCGAGGAATCGGCAGCAGTAGGCGATCGTCGTACTGGCGTTTCAGGCCATCGATGATAATTTGCTGGGCAGTATCATGATCGTCACATTCAATAAGATGTTCCGCCATTGCCACCTGCAACGCTACCTGATGACGCGTTTTCCGGCTTTGGTTTTTCCACCAGTTACGCAAACCTTCACTACCGTTATCGGCACGCGCCTGATCCATCAGGCCAATCCATGCCTGTTGTTCCAGCATTGCACGATGTTCTTCATCACCAACATGGGCTTTCGCCATTGATGGGATGATATCCAGCAGAGAACTCCATGCACCTGTGCGGATATACGCCTGTTCCGCCAGACGTAATACTTCCGGATGGCGTGGCGTAACTTCCAGCAGCTTATCCACGCCGTGGCGTGCAGCATGGTTTTCATTACGGGCCAGTTGCAGACGTACACGGGTGATTTCTACCGGAATGGTGTCATTGCCGGCCAGCTCTGCTGCGCGTTCCAGATGTTGGTTGGCGCGTGCTTCATCACCACGTTGTTGCGCGGCTTCGGCAGCCAGTAGATAGTTCACCACCGGTTGTTCCGCGTGATCGGCATTTTTCGCCATCAGCTTTTCAACTTGCTGATAATCGCCTTCCGCCAGTTTCAGCAGCGCCTGTTCGGTCTGCTTACGGGCACGGCGACGCTTACGTCCGACAAACCACCCACGGGTGTGTGCGCCTGTGCGGAAGATCCGCCGCAGTAGCCACTCAATGGCAAACAGCACTACCATCGCCAGAATCAAAATAATCGCCAGGCCCGTGACGCTGGTTTCGATATTGTAGTTGTCAGTCTGGATCAGCACGTAACCCTGATGACCGGCAATCATCGGGCCAACCACTATCCCCGCAATCAGCAAAACAAAGAGTAATAACACTTTTAGCATGGTTATTCTCCTTGCGGCGCGGCTGCCGGAGTATCACCTTGCGGTGCAGGTGCAGGTGCAGGTGCAGGTGCAGGTGCAGGTGCAGGTTTAGCTTCCGTTGTCCCCGCTGCCGGTTGTGCCAGCAGGTTACGCACGCGGGTCTGCATCAGTTTTTCCAGCATCGCCTGGCTTTGCAGGGTTTCCGGAAGATCCATCGAGATATTTTGCTGGCTTAACTGGTCCACCTCGTCGAGGAACGCTTTGGTGGTGGCATCATCAGTATCGTAGTAAGCTCGTACCCAGGTGGAGACGTTCTCCAGCGCCTGGCGATAAGTCTCTTCCTGGTGACGCGGTACAGCTTGTGCTGCGACCAGCAGGCGAGAGCGAATATTTTCGCGCAGATAGATATCCTGATTTGGCGCTAACAGCGGTACGGCGGTGTCATCACGACGGCGAATCGTAATGAAGTTGTCCATAAAGTTCTGCCAGCTTTTTTGCAGATTGATACGCCATTCGCTGATGGAACTGGAAAGCTCTTCACCGTCGGAATCCATCGGCGAACCATCGCTGTCATTATCGGCCAGACGCAGGTTATCTACCTGATTTGAAAGCTGATTAAGCTTAAGGATGATGCCGTCATAATCCACCTGCGAAACTGCAGAAAGGCTGGCGATATCATCGGTAATTGCCCGACGAACGGTAATCAGACTCGGGTCATTCATATCCGCCAGGCTGGCATCTGCACTTTTCAGCAACGCTGCAGCGGTCGTGACGTCCTGATCGCTCCACAGCTTCCGTCCGGCGAGTTTCACCAGAAAATCGGCCTGAGCCAGCAGCCAGGTTTTAGCATCGCTGCCGGAAATGGTGGCGACCTTTTGTTGGACTTCATCCAACTGTTTTGCCAGCGTTTCTTGCTGACGATTCGCCTGCTTAAGCTGTGCAGCTTGTTGCTTAATAATGCCTTCCAGCTCGGCTTTTTGGCTCTCCTGGGCTTTTTGCAATGCCGTCAGTTGGTTAGCCAGGGCATCGCTGGTGGCGGTCTGATTGACGGCCTGTTGTTTACCCCAGCCATACAAACCGACGCCCGCCGCCAGAGCAATAGCGATAGCCACCGCGCTGAGAATCAATGCGGTATTGTTCTTACTCTTTTTTTCTGTTGCGACAGGTTGTGACGTGGTGTCCACGGCCTCCCTGGTCTCTTCAACCACGGCGGAGGTTTTTTCTTGTTCCGTCATTATGGCTTCCTGTTATGAGAGTTATTGTAATGCCCGTAAAAGCGCATCGTTGTCAGCGTTATCGGCGACCTTAATGTCTTGCCAGCCCAGTTCCCGGGCGAGTTTCGCCAAACGCTCACTGACGACCAATAGTCGACAGTGTAGTAACCAGTGCTCACGATACCATTGTGGGATCAGCGACCAGAGTTGCTGCAACATTTCACCGCTGGTAACAACGACCATCGTCACCTCGCGGGATTGCCAGCGCATCGCTTCTTCTGCACCATCGTAATGGATTGCGCATCGTTGATAACATTCACAAAAAGTGACCTCAGCACCGCGCGCTGTCAGGGTATCCCCAATTAGCTCACGACCGCCATTGCCACGTAATATCAGCGCACGTTTGCCCGCAATATTTTGTAATTCAGGTAATTGTAGCAAGACTTCGCTGATTTCCCGATCCTGCGGGTAGAGAATCTTCTGTCCGCTTACGGTATGTAGCGCCAGTGCGGTGGTGCGTCCAATGGCGAAATAATCAGGTAGTCGGGGCCATTTACGATCTTGCTGATGCAGCTGTGATTGGGCAAAAGCAACCGCGTGTTGCGAGAGGGCAAACAACAGATCGCTCTCCCCCAGCGCCGCCAGTTGATCAGCAAGTTGCGGTAATTGTCGACCCGGAGAAAACTCAATCAGCGGAAAATGCCAGGCCACCTGCCCCAGTGTGCGCAGACGGCTCACTAACTCTTCTCCAGCGGGAGACGGGCGGGTGACCAGGATACTCATGCCGGGGCGTCTCCGTTATAGACTTCAGCGAGGATCTCGCGCGCGCCGTTATTCAGTAGCTCTTCTGCCAGCGAAATCCCCATTTGTTCGGCATTTTGCGGCGCACCGCGGCGTTCACCGCGAATAATCTGCGAACCGTCCGGCGCGCCGACCAGCGCACGCAGCCAGATTTCACCATCAATAAGCTCGGCGTAGCTACCAATTGGCACCTGACATCCGCCTTCGAGACGGGTATTCATGGCGCGTTCTGCGGTAACGCGCAGTGCAGTTTCGTGGTGATTCAGCGCGGCAAGCAGCTCGCGAGTGCGTGCATCATCAAGGCGGCATTCAATACCGACCGCACCTTGTCCTACCGCCGGAAGAGAAATCTCGGGTGGTAACGCGGCGCGAATGCGGGACTCCAGACCTAAACGTTTTAGTCCGGCTACGGCAAGAATGATGGCATCGTATTCGCCGTTATCTAGTTTGCTCAGGCGAGTGCCGACGTTGCCGCGCAGGGAGCGGATAATCAGATCCGGGCGGCGTTCAGCCAGTTGGCACTGGCGACGTAAACTGGACGTCCCGACGATACTGCCTGCCGGTAACGCATCCAGACTGTCATAATTATTGGACACAAAGGCATCGCGAGGATCTTCACGCTCACAAATAGTGACCAACCCCAGACCTTGCGGGAATTCAACCGGCACATCTTTCATTGAATGTACGGCGATATCGGCGCGATTCTCCAGGAGCGCGACTTCCAGCTCTTTTACAAATAAGCCTTTTCCGCCTACTTTCGCCAGCGGCGTATCAAGAATCACATCGCCGCGCGTCACCATCGGTACCAGTTCAACGACCAGGCCCGGATGGCTCGCCATCAACTTGTCTTTGACATAGTGTGCCTGCCAGAGTGCAAGTGGGCTTTGGCGTGTGGCAATTCTTAAAACATTGTCTAACATGCTTGTTACCGTCATTATCATCCGTGGTCCATCCTAACATCCTTGCCAGAGTGATGTCAGTGTTGTGGTGAAACGTAGACGCCTGCGCAAACCGTAAAATGAGGTCTGGCAGTGGATCCTGACAGGCGTTTCACGCCGTCGTAATAAGGAATTTACAGAGAATAAACGGTGCTACACTTGTATGTAGCGCATCTTTCTTTACGGTCAATCAGCAAGGTGTTAAATTGATCACGTTTTAGACCATTTTTTCGTCGTGAAACTAAAAAAACCAGGCGCGAAAAGTGGTAACGGTTACCTTTGACATACGAAATATCCCGAATGCCGCGTGTTACCGTTGATGTTGGCGGAATCACAGTCATGACGGGTAGCAAATCAGGCGATACGTCTTGTACCTCTATATTGAGACTCTGAAACAGAGACTGGATGCCATAAATCAATTGCGTGTGGATCGCGCGCTTGCTGCTATGGGGCCTGCATTCCAACAGGTCTACAGTCTACTGCCGACATTGTTGCACTATCACCATCCGCTAATGCCGGGTTACCTTGATGGTAACGTTCCCAAAGGCATTTGCCTTTACACGCCTGATGAAACTCAACGCCACTACCTGAACGAGCTTGAACTGTATCGTGGAATGTCAGTACAGGATCCACCGAAAGGTGAGCTTCCAATTACTGGTGTATACACCATGGGCAGCACCTCGTCCGTAGGGCAAAGTTGTTCCTCTGACCTGGATATCTGGGTCTGTCATCAATCCTGGCTCGATAGCGAAGAGCGCCAGTTACTACAACGTAAATGCAGCCTGCTGGAAAGCTGGGCCGCCTCGCTGGGTGTGGAAGTCAGCTTCTTCCTGATTGATGAAAACCGCTTCCGTCATAATGAAAGCGGCAGCCTGGGGGGCGAAGATTGTGGCTCCACCCAGCATATACTGCTGCTTGACGAATTTTATCGTACTGCCGTGCGTCTCGCCGGTAAGCGTATTCTGTGGAATATGGTGCCGTGCGACGAAGAAGAGCATTACGACGACTATGTGATGACGCTTTACGCGCAGGGCGTGCTGACGCCAAATGAATGGCTGGATCTCGGTGGCTTAAGCTCGCTTTCTGCTGAAGAGTACTTTGGTGCCAGCCTTTGGCAGCTCTACAAGAGTATCGATTCCCCATACAAAGCGGT
>SKEQ01001041.1_pt1 | contig 13403 bp, 10 predicted proteins | sample 4826751 | NCBI WGS metagenome assembly SKEQ01 (sample SAMN11008805, study PRJNA524170) | human gut metagenome | biome: Human fecal sample; material: Feces; isolation source: fecal sample from pouch patient p44 | host: Homo sapiens | place: Israel: Tel-Aviv | collected 2013-07-11 | reverse complement strand
GGGTTCGCCATTCTGATCGATCAGTGTGATTTTCGCTTTTTTTGTAGTATCTGATGACAACCCGTCTGCCTCCACCGAAGCTACCACACTCTTAATTTTATTTACCAGCGATTCCGGACCCTGAATCTGGATCTTCTCCGGATCTGTACTGCATTCTCCTACTACATAGCCGTTTGCCGGTGTTCCTGTAGCCATACCGATGATCAGGAATTCCTTGGTGGCGGTATCCTCGATGGTTACCGGTATCGTCTTCGGAATAATGGTCACGTCTTCTTCGGAGATTCCGCTGACAGACTTCAGCGTAACCGGTACATACGCCGGCTTGGTATCCATATTCACGATCTGTGTCAGATCCGCTTCCACCGCAATATCCGTTCTTCCCTCAACCACTGATTTTTTTCCGGTCACATAGACCGTTACCGTCTGATATTCATCTGCGATCTGATAGGATTTTCCGGCATCATAGATATATCCGTCATTTTTCACTTCTACCTTTATTCCGGAATACCGTACGTTGGTTCTTACCGGATCGATTGTTCCTGAAACGAGGATCCAGATCACGCAGGCAATCAAAACGGAAATGATCTTCAGGCTGAGATTATTTGCCAGTTTTTTCTTCATGTTTTGCCCGTCCTTTCCATATTCTGGCAAGACCTGTTGTTTCTTTATGGTCTTTGCGTGTCTTCATACTGTTCAGGCGTTCTCTGAGTGCTCCCGGTGTCACACCGATTACAATCTTACCGCCGTACGTATAAGAAACCTTTCCGGTCTCTTCAGAAACAATAATTGTCAGTGCATCACTGACTTCACTGATTCCCACACCGGCACGGTGACGGGTTCCCAGACTTTTATTCAGTTCCAGATTATCTGACAGTGGCAGATAGCAGGTTGCCGATACGATCCGGTTATTTCTCACAATCACAGCTCCGTCATGAAGCGGTGTATTGTGTTCGAAAATATTAATCAGCAGCTGACTGCTGATCAGCGAATCCATGGCGATTCCGGTCTTCTCATACTCCTGAAGAATAATGTTCTGTTCCACAACGATCAGCGCACCGGTCTTTACTTCCCCCATTGCATATGCTGCATGGATCAGTTCACCGATTGTCCGGTCCGTGATACGCTCATCCATCTGCTTGCTGCTGTCAAAAGGAATCAGATTTGACAACATCTTTTTTTCTCCCAGCTGCTCCAGTGCACGGCGAAGCTCCGGCTGGAAAATGACCAGCACGCCGGTGATCGCAACCACACTCAGCTGTTGACAGATCCATAAAATCGTATCCATCCGTAAAATAGCTGCAATAATCAGAAAAACACTGACAATCATAACACCTTTTACCAGTGTCTTAAGTTCCGGGTTGTAATTCCGACTATGGATCACTTCGCTGACAATACGTATCTGTTCTTTGAACTTCTTATTTGAGTTTGAATGATTGGCATCAATGATTGCCGCAGGATTTTTCAGTTCTTTCTTCTTATAGGCTTCCAGAAGACGCACAAGATCTTCATAATGATAGTTCGGAATACAGGTTCCGTATTTATCTACGCCGCCACGCAAAATCACATGTGCAAGATCATTTCCCTCCGTTGTCACATCCATACCGCGATAAATAAACCGGTGCGAATGTTGTGCTGCGACAACCGAATTCAACATAACAGCAAAATCTCCACTGGTTGGATTCTTCATACCAATCGGTATATCCATACCACTGGCTGTCAGTCTGTGCTGCTGATTCTCTACGGATCTGGCTCCGATAGCCTCATAGGACAGAATATCGTCCAGATAGCTCCGGTTCTCCGGGTAAAGCATCTCGTCTGCCGCTGTCAATCCACTTTCTTCAATCGCACGCAAATGCATCTTACGAATCGCTATGATCCCTGCCAGCAGGTCCGGCGCTTTATCCGGTTCCGGCTGATGAAGCATTCCTTTATAGCCTTCTCCGGTTGTTCTTGGCTTATTCGTATAGATTCTTGGGATGATCATCAGACGGTCTGATACTTTTTCATTCACTTTTGCCAAACGATTCACGTATTCGCAGACGGAATCTTCGTTATCTGCCGAGCATGGACCAACCAGAACAATAAACTTATCTGATTTCCCGGTAAAAATATCTCTGATTTCCTGATCTCTTTCTTTTTTAATTTCCTTTGATTTCTCCGGCATTGGATATTCTGCTTTTAAATCTGCCGGAAGCGGAAGTTCTGCATTTACTTTCATTCCCATTCTGTATTACCTCGTTGCCTGCTTAAAACAGTCCTTCTATCTTTCAAATATATGTTACATTTATTTTCCGTTAATTGTATCATAATTCATTTGAAATTGAAAATATTTTTTACAGGAAAATGTGATTCTCGCATACAAACTCGCATACAAAAACCCCGCTTGTTTCCAAGCGGGGTCCTATGCTTCAATCTATTAATTCAATTGAAAATCTTATTTCTCAGCGATAGCTGCCTGTGCTGCTGCAAGACGAGCGATCGGTACACGGAATGGTGAACAAGATACGTAGTCTAAGCCAATCTTATGGCAGAACTCTACGGAACTTGGGTCTCCACCGTGCTCTCCACAGATACCGATGTGAAGGTTTGGATTAACCGGTTTGCCTAATTTGATAGACATTTCCATTAATTTACCAACACCTGTCTGATCAAGCTTAGCAAATGGATCGTTCTCGAAGATCTTAGCATCATAGTAAGCATCTAAGAACTTACCAGCATCGTCACGAGAGAATCCGAATGCCATCTGTGTTAAGTCGTTAGTACCGAAGCAGAAGAAATCAGCTTCAGAAGCGATCTCGTCAGCTGTAAGAGCTGCTCTTGGGATCTCAATCATTGTACCAACTTCGTATTTCAGGTCAGAACCTGCTGCTGCGATTTCAGCGTCAGCAGTCTCTACAACTACCTTCTTAACGTATTTTAATTCTTTTACATCACCAACAAGTGGGATCATGATCTCTGGGCATACGTTCCAGTCAGCGTGTGCTTTCTGTACGTTGATAGCTGCACGGATAACAGCTCTTGTCTGCATCTTGGCAATCTCTGGATAAGTAACTGCAAGACGGCATCCACGGTGACCCATCATTGGGTTGAACTCATGTAAGCTGTCGATGATTGCTTTGATCTGATCAACAGTCTTGCCCTGAGAATCAGCAAGTTTCTTAATGTCTTCTTCGTCTGTTGGAACGAACTCATGAAGCGGTGGATCAAGGAAACGGATAGTAACCGGGTTACCTTCCAGTGCCTCGTAAAGTGCTTCAAAGTCTCCCTGCTGCTCTGGGAGAATCTTCTCAAGTGCAACTTCTCTTTCTTCTACAGTCTCAGAACAGATCATCTCACGGAATGCATCGATTCTGTTTCCTTCGAAGAACATGTGCTCTGTACGGCAAAGTCCGATACCTTCTGCGCCAAGCTCACGAGCTTTTTTAGCGTCTGCCGGTGTATCAGCATTTGTACGAACTTTCATTGTTCTGTATTTGTCAGCCCATCCCATGATTCTTCCGAACTCACCAGCGATTGTAGCATCAACTGTTGGGATGATTCCGTCGTAGATAGCTCCTGTAGATCCATCAAGAGAGATAGAATCTCCTTCGTGGAACTCTTTACCAGCTAATGTAAATTTCTTGTTTGCTTCGTCCATAACGATATCGCCGCATCCAGATACACAGCATGTACCCATTCCACGTGCAACTACGGCAGCGTGAGATGTCATACCACCACGAACTGTCAGGATACCCTGAGCAGATTTCATACCTGTGATATCTTCTGGAGATGTCTCAAGACGAACAAGGATAACCTTCTCACCTTTTGCAGCCCAAGCTACAGCGTCATCTGCTGTAAATACAACTTTACCGCAAGCAGCTCCTGGAGATGCTCCAAGTGCTTTGCCCATTGGTGTTGCAGCTTTTAATGCAGCAGCGTCAAACTGTGGGTGAAGCAAAGTGTCAAGATTTCTTGGGTCGATCATAGCAACAGCTTCTTCCTCTGTTCTCATTCCCTCGTCAACAAGGTCACAAGCAATCTTCAGAGCAGCCTGTGCTGTTCTCTTACCATTACGTGTCTGAAGCATATACAGTTTACCATGCTCTACAGTAAACTCCATATCCTGCATATCTCTGTAGTGATTTTCAAGTGTATTACATACTTCTTTGAACTGTGCAAATGCCTCTGGGAATTTCTGTTCCATCTCGGAAATGTGCATTGGTGTACGAACACCGGCAACAACGTCCTCACCCTGCGCGTTTGTAAGGAACTCTCCGAACAGACCATTTTCTCCTGTAGCTGGGTCACGTGTAAATGCAACACCTGTTCCACAGTCATCACCCATGTTACCGAATGCCATCATCTGTACGTTAACAGCTGTTCCCCAAGAATATGGGATATCATTGTCACGACGGTATACATTGGCTCTTGGGTTGTCCCATGAACGGAATACAGCTTTTACTGCTCCCATTAACTGCTCTTTTGCATCAGATGGGAAGTCTGCGCCGATTTTCTCTTTGTACTCAGCCTTGAATTGTCCAGCTAAAGTCTTAAGATCTTCTGCTGTAAGCTCAACGTCCTGTTTTACGCCCTTCTCATCTTTCATTTTGTCGATAAGCTCTTCAAAGTACTTCTTACCAACTTCCATAACTACGTCAGAGTACATCTGGATGAATCTTCTGTAGCAGTCCCATGCCCAACGAGCATTTCCGGATGCTTCAGCCAGAGTCTCTACAACTTCTTCATTTAAACCAAGGTTCAGGATTGTATCCATCATACCTGGCATAGAAGCTCTTGCTCCTGAACGAACAGATACAAGAAGTGGGTTGGTCTTGTCACCAAATTTCTTTCCTGTGATTCCTTCAAGTTTCTCAATTGCTTCCATAATCTGGCCCATGATCTCATCATTGATCTTTCTGCCATCTTCATAGTACTGTGTACAAGCTTCTGTTGTTACTGTGAATCCCTGTGGTACTGGGAGTCCAAGGCTTGTCATCTCAGCAAGGTTCGCGCCTTTACCACCAAGAAGATTTCTCATGGTAGCGTTACCTTCTGTAAACATATAAACCCATTTTGCCATTTGTCATGACCTCCTAAACTAATATTTTCTAAGTCGCACATCTATTTTACTGGTTTTGCCAGTTTTCGTCAAGAGGTTTCATAGAAGGACTCGACTTTTTCCCCTAAAATCAAATTTACCCCGTATCTTTTCGATACGGGGCAGCATTTTCTTTCATTTTAGCTAAGTTCAACCTTCATAGCCTCTTCTGGTTTGAAATCATTTGCCAGATCATAAATGTTATGTCCGGTAGACTCACTGAGCACTCTTCCTTCCAAAGAATAGCAACGGATAAATCTTTTGCCGTCTACACTTGACCAGTGTTCCACGTCCCAGCTCATATAACCGTCTTCATCACTTTTCTTTTCTTTCAGATGCAGATCCACCTGACGTCCGTCTTTCATTAACTGAATAAGACCTTTGGTTCCATCTACTTCTACTTCTGTTTTGTTTACTGAATCAAATACTTTCATTACCAGTTCCTCCTTGTTTACTTCCGTAATAAATTCTCTCTTGATTATAGTCCTTCTTCCCAAAAAACACAAGGAACGATTCTTATTCTTCACTTCTTATGTATTTCATCCACTCTTTAATCTTTTTCTCATATCCATTTTCAGACGCCTCATAAAATTTTGCATCCCGTATCTCATCCGGAAGATATTGCTGCTTCACATAGTGATTCGGATAATTATGAGCATACTGATAGCCGATTCCGTGCCCCAGTCCTGCCGATCCTGCATAATGTGAATCTTGAAGATGAACAGGCACCGTTGTCTTTACCTGCTTTACATTGTCCATTGCTGCAAAGATCGCATTGCATGCAGAATTACTCTTCGGCGCGGTCGCAACATACAGAACCGCTTGCGATAAGATAATCTGAGCCTCCGGCATACCGACACGCTCCACTGCCTGTGATGCGGACACTGCCACCGTAAGCGCCATCGGATCTGCATTGCCCACATCTTCCGACGCACAGATCATAATTCTTCTTGCGATAAACTTAATATCTTCGCCGGCATAGAGCATCTTCGCCAGATAATAAACCGCCGCATCTGGATCACTCCCACGCATACTTTTTATAAATGCAGAAATTGTATCATAATGGTTATCCCCTGTTTTGTCATATCTTACCACCCGCTTTTGAATACATTCGGAAGCTACATCCAAGGTTATATGAATCTTGCCATCTTCACCGCGCTCTGTAGTCAGCACACCAAGCTCCACTGCATTCAGTGCGCTTCTTGCATCTCCTCCTGCAATATCGGCAAGAAATTCCACCGCGTCATCATCAATCACTGCCTGATAGCTTCCCATCCCTTTTTCCACATCATAGACGGCACGCCGGATCAGTGTCGCAACATCTTCTTTACTAAGTGGCTGCAGTTCAAAAATGCTGGATCTGGAGATCAGCGCACTGTTTACTTCAAAATATGGGTTTTCTGTTGTCGCACCAATCAAAATAATGGTTCCATCTTCCACAAACGGAAGCAGATAATCCTGCTGCCCTTTATTAAATCTGTGAATCTCATCTACAAAAAGAATCGTTTTCTTCTGGTACATGCCAAGCGTCTGTTTTGCCTGTGCAACCACTGCTTCCATATCTTTCTTTCCCGCTACAGTAGCATTAATCTGGGTAAACTCTGCGCTCGTTGTATTTGCAATCACTTTTGCAAGCGTGGTCTTTCCGGTCCCCGGCGGTCCATAGAAAATAATTGAACTGATTTTATCCGCTTTGATCGCACGGTATAAGAGCTTGTCCTTTCCGATAATATGCTGCTGACCGACAACTTCTTCCAGCGTAGTGGGTCGAAGCCTTGACGCAAGCGGTGCCTCCTGATCCATATTCTTTTCTCTCATATAATCAAATAAATCCATAATCTAACCTCTCTTATTTCCCTGACTTGTCCAATCCGGTATCTATACTAAGATATTCCGAGAAGGTCCCGCACTGCCTCGCCGGCGATCAGAAGTCCGGCAGTCGGCGGAACAAAGGAAATGCTTCCCGGTATACTGCGTCTTACTCCTTTTTCTTCTCGGTCTTTTTCAGACTCCGGCTCATTCACCGACACATCCACCGGTTTTTCCTTCGAATATAAAACCTTCAGATGGTAGATCCCTCTGGCTTTTAATTCCCGTCTCATCACCTTACAGAGCGGGCATACAGAAGTTTTACTGATATCTGTAATTTCAAATAACTCTGCGTGTAATTTATTTCCCGTCCCCATGCTGCTGATCATCGGAATCTTATATTCTCTTGCTTTCTCCACCAACGCAAGCTTGGCAGTCACTGTATCAATTGCGTCAATGATATAATCCGGTTTTTCTCGGAACAACTTGTCTATATTGTCCGGCAGCACAAACATTTCATGCGTGATCACTTCTGTCTCCGGGCAGATTTCTTTAATCTTTTCTTTCATTACCTTTGTCTTATAGCAGCCGATCGTCCGGTGAAATGCGATAGACTGCCGATTCAAATTCGTCAAGGATACCGTATCATTATCTATCAGAACAAGTCTTCCCACGCCGCATCTTGCCAACGCCTCTATACAATGGGAACCAACTCCTCCCACGCCAAATACCATCACGGTTGTATTGCGAAGCTTCTGAAATGCTTCTTCTCCGATCAATAATTTTGTTCTGGAAAATTCATCTATCATTTATCTATCCTCTTATTTATCCTTATTTTTCATCTGATCAATCGATCAGCAACCGGTCAACGGTTACAAATTCATATCCTTCTTTCTGTAGGATATCTACAATCCGAAGTGCCGCCTCTACGGAAGAGGCATAACAGTCATGCAATAGAATAATATCACCTTCCTCCACTTCCGTCACTACCTTACTCACAATTTCGTCTACATTTTCTGTCGTCCAGTCCAAAGGGTCCACCGACCACAGCACCGGAAGTACCTCCATCCTGACTTCCAGTTCTCTTTGCCACGCGCCAAAAGGAGGACGCATATATGCAACATGTTCTCCGGTAATTGCGCTGATTACCTGATCTGTCTTTTCAATCTCTCTAACAGCCGCTTCCTCCGACAGATGTGTCATCTGTACATGACTGTATGTATGATTTCCGATCAAATGACCTTCCTTATATATTCTCTCCACCAGCACCGGATTTTCCTCCGCATTTTCACCGATCAGAAAAAAACTGGCCTTCACACTTCTTTCCTTTAGCCCATCAAGAAGTCTGCCTGTATAGCGGCTGCTTGGCCCGTCATCGAAAGTAATCGCAATACTTGGCTTTTCTTTCACTCCCGATTCCTCCACAGACTCCTTTTGTTGTATCTCTCCTTCTGTCTCTTTCGTTTTTTTCGAAATTCCAATAAAACAGCAGCCGCAAAAAAGTATCAGAATCGCATAAAATCCCTTTCTTTTCCACTCATTTGACCATTTATACATACCGTTTCCTCAGACACTTTGGTTCATAGATTATATATGCATCTTTCAAAAGCTTCATTCAAAAGTCTTATGGAATACATTGCAATATAAATTTTGTAATGCTATAATACGAGTTGCGTTTAAGGAGGGATAATATGACGAATGCAAATGAAATTACTTTAGAAAAAGAAGAAAATAAAATGGGAGTTATGCCGATTCCCAAGCTTTTAATCACTATGTCTTTGCCGATGATGATCTCCATGCTCATTCAGGCACTTTATAATATTGTTGACAGTATGTTTGTTGCACAACTCAGTGAAAACGCACTGACTGCTGTGTCACTGGCATTTCCGATTCAGTCTTTGATGATCGCGATTGCAGCCGGTACCGGAGTCGGAATTAACGCGCTCCTTTCAAGAAATCTGGGTGAAAAAGATTTTACCGGTGCTGACAGAGCAGCAAAAAACGGAATCTTTCTTGCCATCGTAAGCTGTATCATCTTTGCCATACTCGGAGTTTCCGGCTCTCATTTCTTCTTCGCTATTCAGACAGACAACCAGCAGATTGTAGATTATGGAACTCAATACCTCTCGATCATTACTTTCTTTTCTGTAGGAATCTTCTTACAGATTACTTTCGAGAGATTGTTACAGTCTACCGGCCGCACAATCTACAATATGATCACACAGGGAACAGGCGCTATTATTAATATTATTTTAGATCCGATCCTGATCTTTGGATGGTTTGGTCTCCCAAGACTGGAAGTTGTAGGAGCTGCACTTGCCACAATTATCGGACAGATTATCGCACTTACTATGTCCATTTTCTTTAATCATACTAAAAACAAAGAAATCAACCTGAGCATGCGGCATTTCCGTCCGCATAAGCGTACGATTTCTGTAATTTATAAAGTAGGTATTCCATCTATCATCATGCAGTCCATCGGTTCTGTGATGACCTTCGGTATGAACAAGATCCTACTGATGTTCTCATCTACAGCAGCCGCTGTATTCGGTGTATATTTTAAGCTCCAGAGCTTTATCTTTATGCCAATCTTCGGACTGAATAACGGAATGATTCCGATCATTGCTTACAACTACGGAGCAAGAAATAAAGAACGTATTAAACAGACAGCCACGCTTAGTATTATCATGGCAATCGGAATTATGTTCGTCGGACTGATCATCTTCCAGACTTGCCCGCGCTTCCTGCTTGCAACGCTGTTTGACGCCTCTGATCACATGCTGGAGATCGGCGTTCCTGCCCTTCGCATTATCAGCTTAAGCTTCCTGTTCGCAGGCTTTTGTATCATTGCCGGTTCTGTATTTCAGGCGTTGGGAAATGGTGTCTACAGCCTGATCGTATCAGTTGCCAGACAGTTACTGGTAATCCTTCCGGTAGCATATCTGTTCGCAAAAGTTTTTGGACTTTCTATGGTATGGTGGTCTATTCCGATCGCAGAGATTGTTTCTCTTACCTTGTCTGCCGTTCTTTTAAAACGGATTTATCGGTTGAAGGTTGATCCGATGTAAAAAAGGACATAGGCTTTTTCAATTTAGAACACCCGTAAATGCAGTTTGGGACGTAGGATTTTGTAAAAATCCTACGTCCCAAATTTTATCTTTTCTTACCTTTTTTATTCTTCTTTTTCTCTCCTGCCGTCTGTTTGCGAACACTGTAGCCGAATGTTCCAAGCTTTTTTCCAAGTGTATAGTATTCACCGTGAGAGTATGCAAGAAGCTGTGTATCATTCAGTTCGAACTTCCCGGTTTCATTCATATAGCTTTCGTCCACCTGCACAGCCCCGACCTTTGCCAGAAACATGTGATGTGAGCCCAGTTCCTGTACTTCTGTCACCTTACACTCGATATTTACCGGACTTTCCTGAATAATCGGCGCATAGGTAAGTTTCTCGGCTTTTCCTCTTGTCAGGTGCATTTCCTTCCATTTGTCAAAATCTCTGCCGGACCGGACACCGCACCAGTCTGTCGCTTTCGCAAGTTTTTCTGTCGTAAGGTTTACAACAAACTCTCCGCTCTCCCGGAGCATATGATACGAATAACGTTCCGGTCTTACAGAAATATAAAGCATTGCCGGATTCGTACATACTGTCCCGGTCCATGCAACTGTAATGATATTATCATTTCCTTCCCGGTCCGCAGTGCTGACCATAACCGCCGGAAGAGGATAGACCATATTACCCGGTTTCCATATCTGTTTTCCCATGCTGTTTGTAAGCTCCTTATCTTCTTAATGCTGTAATGCCGCTACCAGTGTCGGAATCAGCTGTTTCTTTCTGGATACCACGCCTTCTAACACGATCTTATCCGAATCTTCTCTCAAATCAAATGCCGAAATGATGTATTCCTTCGCATGATTGCCGCAGCACAAAAGCTCTGTGGACTCTCCGAGAATATCAGTAAGCATAAAATATACCATATTCAGTTGATTTTTTTCTTTTACTTCTTCCAGATGAGGTTCTAAGATCTCTTTGATCTCTGCCAATTCATCTTTACTCATAGAATTGATCTGTCCCACACCGAAAACTGTATTATTTACCGTAAATTGTTTGAAATCCTGGAAACAGATCTCTTCTGCACTCTTTCCCTTCATGCTGCTTCCCGCATTGAACATTGCTTTTGCCATTTCTTCCAGATTAACGCCTGCAATCTTTGCAAGATTTTCTGCAATTTTCTCATCTACTGCGGTACAGGTCGGTGACCGGAACAAAAGTGTATCGGAGATGATCGCAGAGCAGAGAAGTCCTGCGATTTTCGTCGGAATCTTCACCCCCGCTTCCTGATACATCTGTGTTACGATCGTTGCCGTACATCCTACCGGCTGATTTCTGAAAAAGACCGGTCCCATCGTCTCGATATTTCCCAATCTGTGATGATCAATGATCTCCATGATGTCAGCTTCTTCAATACCATCAATCGCCTGCGATTTCTCGTTATGATCTACCAGAATTACCTTTTTCTTGCTTGCATCCATGAAACGACGTCTGGAAATAAATCCTTTGAATCGTCCATGACGGTCAAGAATCGGGAAATCACGGAATTTCTTCTTCGTCATCACTTCCTTGATATCATCGATATAGTCATTCATATGAAAAGTCACCAAAGGACCCTTACTCATAAAATATTTTACCGGAATACTCTGGTTGATAAGACGTGCCGCAGTAAATGTATCGTGCGGCGTGCGAATTACCACAATGCTCTGCTCTTCCGCTTTTTTGACCAGCTCCTTGGGTACTTCTGCATTCTGACAGACTACAAGACAACTGGCATCAATATCTACCGCACAGGCCTGCGCCTCATAGCGGTTTCCAAGGATGACCAGATCATCTTTATCGATAAACTCCGCCATCTTCTCCGGATCGGATGCTCCAATCGTCACTTTTCCGCCGGTAAAATATCCATGCTCATTTCCGGTTATCAATGTTCCGTCTAAGGTTTTAATAATGTTGCGATATCTTGTTCTTGCACTGGATAAAATCGTATTGTCATACACATCCATATAAGAAGTCGCAATATCTCCGGTGGAGATCACTCCTACCAGTTCTTCTTCTTTTAAAACCGGTATTGTTTTTATATTATTGGCCTTCATTTTTGCCCATGTATCCTTGATAGAAACATCCGGCGACACACCGTCAATTTTATGGATATCCATATCCTTGACCTGTAATTTTACATTTTTTAAAAGTTCCGGCGCTTTCACACCGAACTTGGACAGTACATACTGCGTCTCTTCATTGATCTGACCGGCGCGGCGCGCAACGTATTCTTCCCCTGTTATCGTTTTTTTCAACTCAGCATATGCGATAGCAGAACAGATAGAATCTGTATCCGGATTCTTGTGTCCGATTACATATACTTTTCCAGATTTTTTAGCCATAATCTTTCTCCTATTCATATTCTACTAGTAAGAGTGCCATTTTTTTGCGGTTTCGTCAACTATAAATTTGTGTTATACTAAAGTTAGTTTCCAAAATTCATCGGAAAATCAGCATGAATATCAAGGATAAGGAAGGAATCAAACTATGAGCGAAGAATTATTACAAAACAGTGAACACACAGAAACAATGGCCGATTACGAAGAACATTTTGACGATGCCAACCCTTGGAACGTAGTTTCTTCTTATATGGAAAAAGGCACGGTACTCCCTGTAAAAGTTGAGGGAATCGTAAATGGCGGCGCCATTGCAATGGTAGAGGGACTGCGCGGATTTATCCCGGCTTCCAGATTATCTCTGTCTTATATTGAAGATCTGGAGTCTTATCTTCTCAAAGACATTGAAGTACGGGTCATCGACGTAGATCAGGCAAATAACCGTCTCGTATTATCTGCAAGAGAACTCTTAAAAGAGAAAGAAGCAAAAGAACGCGAAGCAAAGATTGCAAGTATTAAGATCGGCAGCGTTCTTACCGGCACCGTTGAAAGCTTACAGACCTATGGTGCATTTATTACTCTGGAAGACGATCTGTCCGGTCTGGTACACATTTCACAGATCAGCCAGAAGAGAATCAAATCTCCAAAAGATGTGTTAAATGTAGGTGATGAAGTCACTGTGAAAGTCATCGGAATCAAAGATGGTAAGATCAGTCTCAGTATAAAGGCACTGGAAGAAGTACAGGAAGAGCCGGAGGAAAAGGTCGAAATTCCGAAAGCCGAGAATATCGGTACAAGTCTCGGAGATCTGTTTAAAAACATTCAATTATAATTTCAGTTTCCGAAAAACTTATGGGGACGGTTTTTACAAAACCATCCCCATTTTTGTTTTCTTTTACGAAAGCTTTTCTACGTCATTTAACCAAACAGTCGCACAGGCGTCACTTGGCATACGGAAGTCTCCCCTTGGAGATAATGCCACTGTTCCCACCTTCGGTCCATCCGGAAGACAGGAACGTTTGAACTGCTGACTGAAAAATCTCCAATAGAACGTACGGAGCCATTTCTTCATTGTCTCATTATCGTATAC
>SKEQ01001037.1_pt1 | contig 13482 bp, 15 predicted proteins | sample 4826751 | NCBI WGS metagenome assembly SKEQ01 (sample SAMN11008805, study PRJNA524170) | human gut metagenome | biome: Human fecal sample; material: Feces; isolation source: fecal sample from pouch patient p44 | host: Homo sapiens | place: Israel: Tel-Aviv | collected 2013-07-11 | reverse complement strand
GATTTCATCAGCTTTTACAGCCCTACTCAACTGTGCGGAGGTGGGACGACGAAATCGAATTCTAACGAATGACCGATTTCTGTCCCACTCTCTTTTTTGTTTTAGAAAGAAAAATTAAAAATAATGTCAAAAATAGTTGACATTTTATTTTTAAAATAATATACTATGGTCAAATATATACGACATAAATTAAAAGGAAGAAGCATGAATCGTGTAAAAGAATTCCGAAAGGAACTGGGAAAGTCCCAACTCGAACTTGCCAAGGATATCGGCGTCTCGAGGCAAACCATCAACATGATTGAAAACGACAAGTACAATCCTACCCTGGAACTCTGTCTCAATCTTGCTAGAAGCCTACAGACTGACCTCAACAGTCTCTTTTGGGAAGAAGAGTTTTAAAAAGGAGAAAAAATGAAAAAAGAAACATTCACTGAAAAACTTATCAAACGTACATATGGTATTTCTGGACCTCTTGACGAACACAAACGACGTGAAGCTGATCGTATCGGTAATCAGGTCTTTATCGTCCTCTTTTACCTGATGATATTTGGCAATTTAATCCCACTCGTTCTTGCCAATAAATATCCAGAAATAGTTGCTATCGGTTATCCTCTGGTGATATTTGGTATTTCTATGATAGCCGCTTTCTATGTGCTTTCTAAAACCAAGAAAACGGGTATCACAGCTATCGATCCTGATATGTTGAGTCAAAAAGAAAAGAAACAGTTACGTTTTCCTGGTCTGAAAGCAGGTCTAATATATGGACTAGGTATGTTCTTTGGAATCCCATTTCTTAATGTCTTGACGGATGATAATAAGAGTTATCTAAGTTCTCTTTTAAATACAGGACATTTTGTGACAACTATCATAGCAACTTTATTCTTCGGATTGACCATGCAGAGCGTTTTCTCCCATCGTATTCAAAAAGCTAAAAAAAATCAGGACGACGATTAGGAGGTGCCCTATGAAATCATTACTAACTTTACTGACCTATCATCTTTTGTTTGCTTCACTGCTCATCTTCATCATAGTTTCAGGGAACTTGCCCCTCTACGATGTAGTTCTCCTTCTAGTCTTTGTTCCAGCATTCAACAAAGGACTGACTTATCTAAAGATAGATTCCCAAAAAACGCGCATACTCAACTTAGCACTATGCTTTATGATTCTATCTCTGCCACAACTGATGGTCATCTCAAGCAATTGGAAATATTATTTACTATTAACTATCGCTAGCCTTTCTTCTATCACTTATCTTTATTATCTCTATCAATTCGTAAAAGAAACAAAGTAACATCGTTCATTTAGGAGAATTCATCCATGAAAAAAGAAGACTTAACAACTCGCTTACTTCGAAATCTCTTTCATATACAAGGGCCTTTTGACGAATGCCGTCAAGAGGTTATCTACAAGGCTTGCGCCCGTTCCATGGTTCAAATCTTTTACTCTTCCTTCTTTCTCTTCCTGTTCTATATTTTATTCGGACGCTTTATAGAAATTGTTCGAAATGTTATGCCCTTCATCTATTTTGGACTCATTCTTTCTATGACTATAAAAGCCCAAAGAGCCGTCCAAGAGCTTCATCTTGAAAAGGACGACAAATCAGAAATCATCTATAGAACCTACAGCAAACACCAAATTAAAGTTCGTAGTTGGTTGGTATTTATAAGTATTGAGATTGGCTTATTTGCCCTGCTGGTCTTTCATAAACTCTTCGTTCAGCAGATGCCCCTTTCAACTTTCTTGGAAAAAATCATCCAAACAGAGATAATGATCCCCTTACTGGTCTTTGGTCTTAGTATTGGAGCAATCTTTGGGACTATGGTCTATGGCTTTCTATCGTTGCACGAGGAGAAGTAAGAAACCGCTTGGATTTTGGTTATAATAACTATCAACCTAACAGAAACAACACCCCCCTAACACTTCTACGTGCTAGGGGGTTCTTTTATCTTTTTAAATAGTGGTTATAGCCAATCAATACATAGATCAGGATTGTCAAACAGATGAAAGTTTCTGCCCAAACGAGAAGGTTGAGGGCCGGAAACTGCAGAATGCCTTGGGTCATTTTCAATGAAGTTGCTGTGATGATCGTTGGAAGCTTTGTCCTTGTTTTCTGAGTGCATAGATCAGAACGATATCCTCATCTGTCAATTTCATAATAAAACCCCCAAAAAAGTTAGATTTTTTCTGTCTAACTTTTTGGGGGAGCAGTTCACATAAGGTCCTATTTTTATGTTTCTTATGCGTTTAATTGAAGAAGTTCTTCAATCTCAGCTAGGCTATTGGCTTGAGAAATCGCTCCACGAAGTTTAGCTGCGCCAGAAGTCCCACGAAGGTAATGAGGAGCTAAGCCACGGAATTCACGAACGGCAATGTGTTCGCCCTTGAGATCGATCAAGCGTTTCAGATGCTCGTAGGCAATCTTCATCTTGTCTTCGAAGGTCAAATCAGGTAGGATCTCTCCTGTTTCAAAGTAATGATTGATTTGGTTAAAGAGGTAAGGGTTCCCCATAGCAGCTCGTCCAATCATGACAGCGTCAGCACCAACTTCTTCGATGCGTTGTTTGGCTTCTTGAACCGTGCGGATATCCCCGTTGGCGATAAATGGGATTTTTGTCAGAGCTTGTGCAACCTTATGAAGGGTCTCAAGGTCTGCATGACCAGTGTACATTTGCTCCCGGGTCCGTCCGTGCATAGCAAGGGCAGAGACACCTGCGGCTTCAGCAGCAAGGGCATTTTCAACTGCTAGAGAAGGATCCGACCAACCCGTCCGCATCTTGACCGTCAATGGGATATCGAGGACAGATTGAACTTTGTTGGTGATGGAGTAGATCTTGTCTGGATCCTTGAGCCACATGGCACCAGCCTCGTTTTTGACAATTTTATTCACCGGGCAACCCATGTTGATATCCACGATATCGGTCTTGGTATTTTCTTGAATAAATTCAGCTGCGCGTGCGAGGCTATCTTCGTCACTTCCAAAGAGTTGGATCGATACAGGATTTTCTCCTTCATCGATATGGAGCATGTGAAGCGTCTTTTCATTGTTGTATTGGATTCCCTTGTCAGAGACCATTTCCATCACAACGAGCCCTGCCCCTAGTTCTTTGGCAATGGTCCGGAAAGCTGAGTTGGTCACTCCGGCCATTGGGGCTAGGACGGTACGGTTAGGGATTTCGACATCCCCGATCATAAATGGCGTATTAAGATTTGTCACGAATGAGTTCCTCCAAGTCATTTTCGTCAAAGTGGTAAGTTGTCTGACAGAATTGGCAAGCGATTTCCGCGCCATGGTCTTCGTCCTTCATTTCTTGAAGGTCTTTGGCTGGTAAGCTTGCCAAGGCATTCATGAAGCGTTCCTTGCTACAGTCACACTGGAAGCGGATCTCTTCTTCTGAGAGACGCTTGTATGGTTCGTCACCATAGATGGCAGTAAGAAGGGCTTCAATATGGTCGTCAGAGGCTAAAAGGGTAGAAATGGCCGGCATTTCTTGGATCCGTTTTTCAAAGCTGGCAATTTCTTCTTCCTTGGCATTTGGCAAGACCTGCACCAAGAAACCACCGGCAACCTTGACCTTGTCTTCTTCATCAAGGAGGACATTGAGCCCAACCGCAGATGGCGTTTGTTGGCTTTCAGTCAAGTAATAAGCTAGGTCTTCACCGATTTCTCCAGTGACGAGAGGTGTCATGGAATGATAAGGATTGCCTGTGCCGTAGTCGGTAATCACTAGGAATTCCCCGTTTCCGACAAATGGTCCGACCACGACTTCACCGGTCGCTGTTTTCTTGATATCCACACCAGGATTTTGCACGTAGCCTTTGACGTTTCCTTGAGTATCTGCCACAGTGATGATAGCACCAAGTGAGCTAGTGCCCAGGATTTTCACTGTTATCTTGGTGTTTCCTTTTTCATTGGCTGCGAGAATTTGACTAGCGATCAGGGTGCGCCCAAGGGCCACTGTTGAACTTGCTTGTGTCTGATGGTATTCTTGGGCTGCTCGCACGGTCTCTGTACTGTCTAGTACAAAGGCACGGAAAGAGCCACTTTCTGAGATAGTTTTGATAATTTTGTCCATACCTTTTATTTTAACACAAAATAGAAAAACAGGCGCAGGCCTGCGCTTGTTTTTTGGGGCTAGGAAGAATTTTAAGACCAAAAATAGTATAATAAAACAAAGGAGGCTAGCATGAACCAATCTTTGAAAGCGGCAGTCTATGGTTTGGCGGTAGCTGATGCATTAGGGGTTCCGTATGAATTTTTAACCCGAGGCAGTTTTAAAGCGATTGAGATGGTGGGCTATGGAAGCCAACAGTAACTGGCTGGAACTTGTTCAGATGATACTAGCCTTGTATTCGCGGCCTATGATTCTTTTTGGGAAAAAGGGAAGATTTCCTCTGCTATATGCAGGAGAGATTTGAAATTTGCTTGTTAGAGGATGATTTTACAGCAAATGACTTGCTATTTTAAACTTGTAGGAGGACCATGCTTAATCTTTTTAGGTTATCATCTAAAACTCTACCTCGGTTACAAAACAAAAACGCAGAGACATCTTCTGCGTTTTCTTACTTTATAGGTCCATTTCTGGGAAAAGTTTAGCTAGTATTTTCGGAGTAATGCTTTGTCCCGGCCCCTCAGCACAATAGGTGTGCATATACATAGAAGGATTGAAGTTGAGCTCGATGCAGGTACAGTTGGGATTTTCCTTTGTGGAAATAGCAGAGCTGTCAGGGATGATGAGATCAACGCCACAGGCCCAGGCTCCCATAGCCTTTGCCATGTCCGCAGCGAGTTCCTTATAAGATGGGTGCATGCTGTCTGTGACATCAATCGAGTCTCCGCCAGTAGAAATGTTGGAATTGCGCCGCAAGTCAACCTTGACTCCAGCAGGCAGGATATCATCTGGTCCATAGCCTTGCTGGTCCAGCATGAGCAGTTCAATGTCCCCCAGTTCAATGATTTCAAGCGGTGAACGATGATCTCGGCCCCGCAGAGGATTGTCATTTTTGATGGCAATCAATTCTCTCACGGTATGCTGACCGTCTCCGACGACATTGGCCGCCACTCGCAAGAGGACTGCTTGGCATTGTCCGTCTAAGACAAAGAAGCGGTACTCCGTTCCAGCGATAAATTCCTCCACTAAGACGGCGACATCTTCTGAAAAAGCAATCTCCAGAGCCTTGTGATAAGCTTCCAGGCTAGCTGGCTCTTGGAAGATAGAGATGCCCAGTCCGAAGTTGGTTGACTTGGGTTTGACAACAATTTCTCGGTTCTTAATCAAAGGGTAGTAGGCCAGTCCCTCTTCTAGAGAAGAAAATTCTGCTCCAGCCGGAACGGGAAAGTCAGCTGCTGCCAAAATCTTTTTGGTGACTGTTTTATTGGCCATGGCCAAAGGGATGACATAGTTATCCTTGGAGGTCATATTGCCGTTCTTGACATATTCTACATGACTACCATGCCAAAGCTTGAGAAATTGGTCCTTTTCATCTAAAATTTCGACATTTAGCCCCTTTTGAATAGCATCAAAGAGTAGCATCTGGGTGGACAGTTCCATATTTTCGTAGCCTTTGAGGGCATAAGGAGCAGTCCAGGCATAGCGGTGGTATTCTTCTGCTTTTTCTAGACCAAAAGCTGTTAAGGAATCTTGCTGGATATGGGGCAGGAGCTGTCCTGACAGTGTCAGCTGAGGATGTAAGAGAGCCTCTCTCATCTGGTCCAGCAAAGTTTGATAGTAAGTTGGCAGTTCAAAATGCTGGATGAGCCCTTCCATGGCTTGGAGAATGGCTGAGCTGTCTGCCTCATCTGGCAGGGCAGTCAGCGGGTGGCTACAAGCAATTTTCTGGTTCAAATCATGAGCATCTTTTAATACTGCATCAACATTTTCTACATCATCTAGCCAGAGCAGGCCCAGTAAAAAGAGATGGACAGTATCTAAGGTCTCTTGGCTAATGCCCAAATGGTCAAAAGGATTGAGATCGAAGCAGCGGAATTCCAGATAGGTGATACCCTGCTCCAGATAGGCGCGATTGTGCTTCTGTCCACGGAAGCGAACGGCTGAGTAAAATTCTTTTTCAGCACTGAGCTCGCCAGACTGAACGTAGTTGTCAATATCGGTTACATATTGCTCCAAAGAAGTGTAGGACACCTGAATATTCTCGTCATTGACATAGCCATAGTTGCTGTTGCGAAAAGAGCGGATAGGCTGCGGGTATTCCTGACTGTAGAAGCCGGCTTCTGCCAGAGGAGCAGCACCGTAGAGATAGGTTAAGAGCCATCGGAAACGCAGAAAGTTTCGAGCCAGTTTGAGATAGAGGTCATTTTTAAAGTCCTTGAGTAAATGATAGGAGCTGACTTGAAAGAGAGCAGCGACCAGATCTTTCCCTAGCTCCATGTTGTAGTGGATACCAGAGATGGCCTGTAGTTTTTTGCCATATTTTTTCGCTAACCCCTCTCGGTAGTGGCGTTCGTATTCGTTTTCCAGACGGGCGATGATAATATCTTCTTCAGTCAGCTGCGGTGGCATGGACAGAGGCCACAGGCATTCACTCTGGTCAATTGAGCGGCCTGCCACATCGCTGATAGCTCCCAGTAAGCGCCGCGCTTCCTTAGTAGAGTGAGCAATAGGTGTAATTAGTTCCAGTTGTTGTTCGCTGAAGTCTGTTTGGATGGTCGGGTGGAAATTGCGGGAACCAAGCTGACTCGGATGAGCAGTTTGAGCTAAGTGTCCATCAGTTGTCACTCGCAGATTTTCCCTCTCCAGACCAAAGGTCGCTTGGAGAATAGGGCTTGATGTATCCAGTTTCTGCAGTAATTGATTAATCGTCATCGTTTCACCGTCCTATGGTAGTTATTTTAGTCTATTACAAACGGAAAAAGAAAGCAAATTTCCGCTACGATTTTACAAAAATTCCGAACTTTTATTTTAAATTAAGTACTAAAATTCAGAAAATACATATTTTGTAAAAATGTAATTCGTCTACATAAGAGAAAAAACAAATGAAATGATGAACCCTCCTTGAAAAATTGTCAAATTTTTCATATAATGAGGTATAAAACATAATCGCAGGTGAGATTCCTGCCTGCTTTTCAAGAAAGGACGAGCTATATAGCTCAGACAAAGATATGACATCAGTAGTTGTTGTAGGAACCCAGTGGGGAGATGAAGGAAAAGGGAAGATTACAGACTTCCTATCAGCCAATGCAGAAGTCATTGCTCGCTACCAAGGTGGGGACAATGCCGGTCACACCATCGTGATTGACGGCAAAAAGTTCAAGTTGCACTTGATTCCTTCTGGTATCTTCTTCCCTGAAAAGATCTCTGTGATTGGAAATGGGGTGGTGGTCAACCCGAAATCATTGGTCAAAGAGTTGGCTTATCTCCATGAAGAAGGAGTATCAACAGACAGCCTTCGCATTTCTGACCGTGCCCATGTCATCCTTCCTTACCACATCGAATTGGACCGTCTCCAAGAAGAGTCTAAAGGGGACAACAAAATCGGAACGACCATCAAAGGGATTGGACCAGCCTACATGGACAAGGCTGCACGTGTAGGAATTCGGATTGCGGATCTTTTGGACCGTGACGTCTTTGCGGAACGCCTTCGCATCAATTTGGAAGAAAAGAACCGTCAATTTACCAAACTCTATGATGCAGAGGCTTTGTCATTTGACGATATCTTCGAAGAATACTATGAATATGGTCAACAAATCAAGCAATATGTAACCGATACTTCTGTCATCTTGAACGATGCTTTGGATAACGGCAAGCGCGTGCTCTTTGAAGGAGCCCAAGGGGTTATGTTGGATATCGACCAAGGAACCTATCCATTTGTAACTTCCTCAAACCCTGTTGCAGGTGGGGTGACCATCGGATCAGGTGTCGGCCCAAGCAAGATCGATAAGGTTGTCGGTGTATGTAAAGCCTACACTAGCCGTGTTGGAGATGGCCCATTCCCTACGGAGCTCTTTGATGAAGTGGGTGATCGGATCCGTGAAGTGGGGCATGAATACGGTACAACGACTGGCCGTCCGCGTCGGGTGGGCTGGTTTGACTCCGTTGTTATGCGCCACAGCCGCCGCGTATCAGGAATTACCAACCTTTCCCTCAACTCCATTGACGTTTTGAGTGGTCTAGATACAGTGAAAATCTGTGTGGCCTACGACTTGGATGGGGAACGCATTGACCACTACCCAGCAAGCTTGGAGCAACTCAAACGTTGCAAACCAATCTATGAAGAATTACCAGGTTGGTCAGAAGACATCACCGGTGTCCGCCACTTGGATGAGCTTCCAGAAAATGCCCGCAATTATGTTCGCCGGATCGGTGAGTTGGTTGGTGTGCGCATTTCAACCTTCTCAGTCGGACCAGATCGTGACCAAACCAATATCCTGGAAAGTGTCTGGTCAAGTAAATAATTCAATAAAAGTTGGGAGTCTCTCTCAACTTTTTTGAGTCTTAAGAATACTTTAAGCCCTGTGGTCTATACTAAGACCATAAACAAAGACCTCCCAACTTTGTTTAGAATCCAAACTTTTTTTTCATAATATCTCCCTATAAGAAGTCACCCATTGGTGGCTTTTTTTCTGGCTTCATCATATAATAGAACAAGAACATAAAAAGTAAGTGAGTGTACAAGTGAGAGACTATACCCTAGAAGAGAAAGAAGCTTTTATGCGAGAGGCTTTAAAAGAGGCAGAGATCGCCTTGGCCCATGAGGAAATACCCATTGGCTGTGTCATTGTCAAAGACGGCGAGATCATTGGACGTGGGCACAACGCGCGAGAAGAATTGCAGCGAGCGGTCATGCATGCGGAGGTAATGGCGATCGAAGAAGCCAATCAGCACGAAGAGAGCTGGCGTTTGCTGGATACCACCCTATTTGTGACCATTGAACCCTGTGTCATGTGCAGTGGTGCCATCGGGCTGGCCCGGATCCCTCAGGTAGTCTACGGTGCGACCAATCAGAAGTTTGGTGGAGCAGGGAGTCTCTACGACATTTTGACAGATGAACGTCTCAATCACCGGGTGGAAGTAGAAACAGGAATCTTGGAAGCAGAATGTGCAGCCATTATGCAGACCTTTTTCCGCCAAGGCCGAGAACGAAAAAAACAAGCCAAGCTCGCAGCCAAGGCCGAAACACAAGAATAAAAACCGGACCTTTGCAAAATCCACAAATTATGATATAATACCTATCGGAGCAACAGTTCTGCGTGAAGCGGGTCAGGGGAGGAATCCAGCAGCCCTAAGCGAAGTGAACTGTGTGCTCTTTTTCTATGTACCTTAGTGAATCAAGTCCAAGGGACGAAGATGAACTTAGGTACATTGACGCAGTTCGAGCAAAGCGAGAACTACGTTCCGATAAATGAACGTAGTGAATCATGCCTGCAAGGCGTAGATGAATCCTAGAGCAATGGATGGGAGTGGAACAGAACGTTTGTTCGTAGTTCCACCCCCGCAAAGCTGATTATGTTTTCTTCGGAGCTTAAAAAGCGAAAGAAGAAACAAATCAGCTACTGCGTTAAATTGCTTAACTAAAATTTATTTGGGGATGAACAATTAGTCGCTGAATAAAGTACCTTAACGAAACAAGCCTGCAAATCGCAGATGAGTTTAGAGATATTGATCCTGAGGAGTGAAGCGACGTGAGGGCTATCACTCACTAGCGTCATCTCGAAATTCATTAGTGGATTCAAAGAATAATAGCGTGAAAATAGAGCTTCGGAAGAAGCCTCTTTTTTTTGATTTTCTAGTCAAAAATAGTACAAATATGCAAACGATTGCTATTGCGTCGTTGCTTGATTTGTGAAAATAAAAAAATTAGCAAATGAAAACGTTTTACAGGATGGTTTCCCTTGATTAAATCCCAGTAAAGCGATATCATAGAGAAGAAGAAATTTTGGAGGAATAACATGTCTCATATTAAATTTGACTACTCAAAAGTTTTGGGTAAATTTGTTGCCCCACATGAAGTGGACTACATGCAAGCACAAGTTACAGCAGCAGACGAATTGATCCGTAAAGGAACAGGTGCTGGTAGCGACTTCTTGGGTTGGTTGGACCTTCCTGAAAACTACGACCGCGAAGAATTTGACCGCATCTTGAAAGCTGCAGAGCAAATCAAAGCAGACAGCGATGTTTTGGTCGTTATCGGTATCGGTGGATCATACCTTGGTGCGAAAGCTGCCATTGACTTCTTGAACCATCACTTTGCAAACTTGCAAACAAAAGAAGAACGCAAAGCACCACAAATCCTTTACGCTGGGAACTCAATCTCATCTACATACCTTGCTGACTTGGTAGAGTACGTAGCAGACAAAGACTTCTCGGTAAACGTGATTTCTAAATCAGGTACAACAACTGAACCAGCCATCGCTTTCCGTGTCTTCAAAGAACTCTTGGTGAAGAAATACGGTCAAGAAGAAGCTAACAAACGTATCTACGCAACAACTGACCGCCAAAAAGGTGCTGTTAAGGTTGAAGCAGATGCTAACGGTTGGGAAACATTTGTTGTTCCAGATGACATCGGTGGACGTTTCTCAGTATTGACAGCAGTTGGATTGCTTCCAATCGCAGCATCAGGTGCAGACATCAAAGCCCTTATGGAAGGTGCGAACGCTGCCCGTAAAGACTACACTTCAGACAAACTTTCAGAAAACGAAGCTTACCAATATGCAGCAGTTCGTAACATCCTTTACCGTAAAGGTTATGCGACTGAAATCTTGGTAAACTACGAGCCATCTCTTCAATACTTCTCAGAATGGTGGAAACAATTGGCTGGTGAGTCAGAAGGGAAAGACCAAAAAGGTATTTACCCAACTTCAGCTAACTTCTCAACAGACTTGCACTCATTGGGTCAATTTATCCAAGAAGGAACTCGCATCATGTTTGAAACAGTTGTCCGCGTTGACAAACCTCGTAAGAATGTGATCATCCCTACTTTGGAAGAAGACCTTGACGGACTTGGTTACCTCCAAGGAAAAGACGTTGACTTCGTTAACAAAAAAGCAACTGACGGTGTTCTTCTTGCCCACACTGACGGTGACGTACCAAACATGTACGTAACTCTTCCTGAGCAAGATGCCTTCACTCTTGGTTACACTATCTACTTCTTCGAATTGGCCATCGCCCTTTCAGGTTACTTAAACGCGATCAACCCATTTGACCAACCAGGTGTTGAAGCTTACAAACGTAACATGTTTGCCCTTCTTGGTAAACCAGGATTTGAAGAATTGAGCAAAGAACTCAACGCTCGTCTATAATAGACAACAAAACGATCTCGCAAGAGGTCGTTTTTTAATCGCTTTCAATATCTCAGAATGAGGTGGAAAAATAGACTGTTTTATGATATAGTAGAACTACTATATTTATACTTTGCACGTCAAACTATGGTCACGAAAAGTGGGGAGAATGACGGGCGCAGGTTGTTAGTAAAGGAGAGATTATGACAACAGAAGACAAGACACCTTTTGGAACACAAGAGGAGAACGTTTCTCAAGAGCCTTTTGGAACACAAGAGGGACAAACTGTTCAAGAACCTTTTGGAGCGCAAGAAGAACAAACTGTTCAGCAACCTCTTGAAGCTCAAACTGGTCAAAACGTCCAAGAACCTTTTGGAGCACAAAATAGCCAAACAGCTTATGAGCCATTTGGGGCACCAGGAGCGCAAGCCTTTCAACAGGCTTCTCCAGTAGAAGGACCACAAGCTGGAGGACAGGAACAATTTTTCCAAAATCAAGCGCCTCAGGTAGAAAATAATCCGTTCTACCAACAAGGGAACCCTCAAGCCTTCCAATCGCAATGGAATGTTCAGCCAAAACCGAAGCGTGGATGGACGAAATTTGTTGTCTTTTCCCTTCTTGCACTCCTTCTTGGTGGATTAATTGGTGGTGGAGCTGGCTATTTCTGGGGAAATTCATCTAAGCCTCAAGCAGATGCTAATCGAACAAAACGTTTAGAACGCGCTAATGAAGAAGCAAAAAAGATAAAGAACAGCTTCATTACAGAAAAGAAGGAGACTGTTTTCACCTGGACTCTTAAAGACCTTGGTTCCTTGAGTTATACCAATAAGGATGGTTATGGTTTGACTGCTGATCAGATTGTTGACACCTATGGATTGGCTTCCAGTGTAGAGTATGATAAGAATAGCCTCACTCTTTATTGGGATCGCGCAAAGAATGCTGAACATCAGAATGTTTATTTCCGATTTGAAAAAGTTGATGGAAATTATTATTTGAAAACTGTAGAAGCTTTTGATTTAGAAGAATTCTATGCAGACGAAGAAGACGATGAAGATGAAGATACTTCTGCAGATCGTGAGTTGAGTACAAAAGAATTCAAAAATCTGAAAACAGGAGATAAGAAAACTGGTAAAGGTGGAACTTCCTTATCAGAAGTTTTGAAAAAGCGTAAATCAAGTGCTGTTCGAATTGGAACAGAAACAAAAGCTACTGCAGATGGAGAAGAGTATGACTCTACTCGTGTTATTGCAACCGTAAACTTTAAGGTCGGTGACGATTATAAGACATTACGCTTCTTAGCACAACCAGACGGAGACTTCTTATACATTGGTCCAGAACGTTTTTAATATAGAGGAGATAGATGAAAGATGAATATGAATCAATCACAGGCACCATTTGGTGTGCCAGAAACTGGTAATCAAAAGAAGCCAGGGAAAGGTCTATTAATCGCTTGTGTTAGTGTTTTTGCAGTCTTAGGAGTCATTGCAGGTCTATTTCTTGGCCGTTCTTTTGGTGCAACAAATGCTAAAAGTAGCGAACCGGCCCTTCACCCAACAGCTGACGCAGGGGAATCAAAACGTGATCAGTCTGGGAAGTATATTAATCCGGAAGAAGCAGAATTTTCTTGGAATATTGATGATTTAGCTGATTTGGAGTTTGGGACATACGAAACTCCAGATTTGGGAACAAGCATTGAAGATGTCGTGGATGCACATGGCAAGGCTTTGAAAGGCACGTTTCGAAGAGATAAAATTGATTTAGAATGGGGCGAGTTAGACGAAGATCAGGATGATACGCTGCCTTCTTATCGTACTGTTCGTGAAATGCGCCTTACGTTTCAGAAGAATGGAGACAATTATTATTTAAAAGACCTCTATTATTCAGGAAATTATAAAGAAGCTGAGGACGATTTTATGACCTCATCTTACTATGATAAACTGAAAGTGGGAGATGCCAAAACTGGTAAGGATGGTGTATCCTACAAGGAAGTGATTAAGGATCATACGATTTCTAGTCTTTCAATGTCTGCAGAAGAGGACTACAAAACTCATGATATTGTGACTACAATGAGAGTAAATATTAAATCCTCAAGTTCTTCTGAATATAGGTTGACTTTTGTGAGACAATCAGATGGTGATTTCCTCTTATCTGAAAAAGAATGATGATGAAGAAGGGCTCTTCATTCATTCTTTTCGAAAGAGGTAAGGGAGGAAGAATCCATTCACCTAAAACCCTAAAAAGATCTGGAA
>SKEQ01001036.1_pt1 | contig 13483 bp, 14 predicted proteins | sample 4826751 | NCBI WGS metagenome assembly SKEQ01 (sample SAMN11008805, study PRJNA524170) | human gut metagenome | biome: Human fecal sample; material: Feces; isolation source: fecal sample from pouch patient p44 | host: Homo sapiens | place: Israel: Tel-Aviv | collected 2013-07-11 | reverse complement strand
ATAGCTTGGTAAATAAGAGACACCGCTGTTAGTAAAGAAATACGCTATCAAGTATGCTCTATTCCCAAGAAGCTCCCACTTCAAGCGTTAAGAACCGTCAGGTTTAGCTAAGTGGTGAGTAGTTCACTGATTAACTTTAAGGTATCATAATTTTTATTGAAATAGACATTCTATTCATAAAGTGTTATTTTGAATTCATTTTTGTGTTCCTTTTTTTTCGTTAGTATATCTACTACAACACAACATAAATCCCAACCCCAAAAAATTACTAAGAATGGCAGAACCACCTTGACTAATATAGGGGAGTGGAATACCAGTTAGAGGTAGTAATCCGATACTTGCACCTATATTTTCAAAAACATGAAAAAAAATCATTGCAACAATGCCTATACCGATATAGGTGAAAAATAAGTTATTGCTTTTAAAACATGTTTTATACATTTGATAAATTAAATAAAAGTATAGGAATATTACAAGACAACTTCCTATAAAGCCAAAATTTTCTCCAATTACAGAAAATATCATATCGGATTCTCTAACAGGAACGTGAATGTTTGATACATTAAAACCAGTACCTAAAAGTCCGCCAGAGCCAATAGCAATTAAACTATTTGCTAACTGATAGCTAGATCCATTTGGATCTAAAAATGGATTCAACCATGAGTCTATTCTTTTAAACTGATAGTCGTGAAATCCTATTTTTAATAAGAAATCTCTTCCTGTATCTGATATAACCAAATATAAAAATATTAAGGATAAAACAACACCAATGGCGATTATTGGGGCAATTATTTTTATATTTATGTTAGACGTAAACAAAATAAAAATATAAATAACAATGAAGACTAACATTGTTCCTAGATCGTTCTGAAAAAATAATAATATTCCTATTGGAAGAGTAGCAATAAAAGTTTTAAGTAAATAAATCCAATCATCTTTCGTATTACTAGTAATAGATTTTTGCTGATAATTGACGGTTATTTTAGCTAGCATAAGGGTGTATCCTATTTTGACTAACTCAGTAGGTTGAAACGAAAAACCAGCAATATAAAACCAATTTTTTGCTCCAGTTAAGACTGCTAATTGTGGATTATAGAATTTCAAGAGAAGTAATAACATTATGATGCATAATCCGTAAAATATAGGAGTTAATTTCCACAAAATTTTAGGATTAAAAAAATAAATAGTTATTGCTGAAGTGAACCCAATACTATACCACAATACTTGTTTAATTAATTCTTTTGTGATTTTTGAATTAGTGTAAGAGTCGTGATATAAAGCAACATATAAAGAAAGTAATCCAATGATACATAGCAGAAAAACTGGCAATAAAAGCCCATAATTCAACTGATTTTTGTAGATTCTATTATTTTTCATTTCGAAAGGTCCTTTTTCATAATTTATAAATAAAAATAACACAATAAAGTTATTTTTACTAGTTTTGAGTTTTAGACGAAAATTACAATTAGCTACTTTTTTATCTTACTAAATAGTTCTATCTTTTTATATAAAGTATAGAAAAATTAATAAAACAATTGGAAATATGCTGTGAAGAAATAAGTTTCTATGTTTATTAAAGATAATAATTAAAGTATTAATTATTAATGTATTAATTATTAATAGTAAACTTAGAAAAAATATTAATAACCAAGTGGCAATTGAATGGCTAAAATAAAAGAATCCGGACTGAATTAAGGTGAAAACTAAACTTAAAAAAATTACAAAATGAAATAATAGTATTAGTGTTTTTGTATGATTTTTTACCATAATTTTTTACCATAATTTTTTCTTCTCCTAACAAAATATTGTCTAGTGATAAATCAAATAACTTAGCAAACTGAATTAAATTTTCTGTATCTGGTATTGTTCGACCATTTTCCCAATTAGAAATGGTTTTTTTAGATACTAAAAGCATTTCAGCTAAATCTTCTTGAGTTAGTTGTTTTTCTATTCTTTTTTGTTTGATTACTTTACTTATAGTCATTTGATCACCTAAACATATTTTTTATTCTTAGAAAGATAGAGTCTATAGAAATTGATTTCTTCTTTATGGAAAGTTGGTAATTGTTACCAAAATTTCCACCACTTTTTTTCTGTTGTTATTGCATTGTTGTTTTCTTTATTGACAGAAGTTAATTCCTCTTCTTCAGGTTCTTCCGTATAAGCTAATTGTAACTGTTCTTGCAGTTTTTCGATCTGTTGATTTGCCTGCAAGGTGAGTTGTTGTTGCTGGTCGAGTAACTTTTGCATTTGTTTTATTTGAGTATCTTTTTCTTGGAGCTGTTCATGTAAAAAAACAATAATCGAGTTTTCATCGTTACTAGCAACGGTTTCTACTTGGTTACCAGTGGTGTTACTACCTAAAAAATGTTGTTTTAAAAGCAAATATCCTTTGTAGCTGACAACTAAGGTTTTCACTCCGTTCCTAGTAACAGTTTGCACATAGTTTTCTCTAAAATCAGCTGATAGCCTTTTCCTAATTGCTTGTTTTGAAACATGAAATTCTTCCGCGAGTTCTTTGATCGTTTTATCTATCATAAATACTCCTTATGCTTCAATCGAATAAGTTTTGTAAGTTTTCTAATAAATCTTGTTTAAGCTCATTTGAGATTGATTGTTTTTCCGCTTCTTCTTTTTCGGTTTGTTGTTGTTTTTTAAAATCAGCTTCATGAGTACCTAACGGAAGATTTAGTATTCGATCTTTAGCACGCCATTTTTCTTTTTGTGTTAATTCTCCATTGTGTTCAATATTAAATAATTTTATACGTAAATCTTCTTGCTTCCCTTTTGAAAAATCGTCAGCATGGTTGATTTCAGCTTTCCAAGTAAAACGATAACCAATAACAGGTTTACCTCGACCTTTACCATATTTTTTACGAATAGTTAATCCTTTAAATAGTGGAGTTAGTTCTTCTTTTATTGGTTTGAGTACAAACTGATTTATATTTGTTTGTCTATAGCTTTTAGGAATATCTAATAGCTCTAAAAAATCTTCCTTAGAAAATTCAGCCCATCCTTGAGTTCGGTATTGTTTTAGCAATCTAAACATTGTTTTAGCATAACTGCTATTTAAATCTCGAAATTCTGTTAAAGAGAAACGTACCCAGCTTTCTAGATTATTAAGTAAAGGCAAAGCTTTTTCGTGGACTTTTATATCTACATAAGGGTTATCGACTTCTCCATGAATTTCAAAATCAGTAAACATTGTAAATCGTTCTATTGTTAATCCACCATTGCTTTTTCTTCCGAAACGTAAATCCATCAAATGATCGTATGTTCTTGCCAAATCTTTTATAAAGACTTCTCCTGCAGTCTGCTTATACGCACTTAAATCTTTAAGTTGGCTGAAATAAAAGCGTATTTTTTGATTACCTTTATCGCGCATTCTAGAGACAATAGAAAAAAACAAGTTCATTTCTATTGGGGTAAATTTTCTTAAAGGAATGGTATTTAATTCTGGTTCATACTTTACGATTTCATTTGCCATTTAGTTGTTACTCCAGTCTAAATGATTTTATTGACATCATTTTAGGACATATTATGTCTAAAAACAATACCTAAAACAGATAATTTCATGCCTATAAACAGATAATTTCATGCCTATAAACAGATAATTTCATGCCTATAAACAGATAATTTCATGCCTATAAAATTTTGTATACCTTGGGGGAGTAAGGACACAGCCGACGTTAAAGAGGTTTAAAAAGAGGTTTAAAAAAAGATTATAAAAGAGGGAGACAAAATTTCCCACCTAAAAAAACAATTATTTTTTCTTTAAACAGGTTCGCGAACTTTTCTAAACTGCTAATTCAAAACCTCGCTCCCTACGGTCGCCAAAAAGGTGTGATCGCTACGCTCTCACATTATACCTGCGCAGTCGCCTCCAGCTCCTTTGCTAAAACCATTGTTCAAAAAGGAGGGTTGAGGCTCTAAGAGCTTGTCTAAGCCGTTTTAAGACAGTCTTAGTATAAAAAACTTTATCTGGAATTTAAAGCGCCCTACAGGCGGTCAGGGCAAGCCCTAACAACCCGGAAATAAGAGATACTTAAAATTGCCACACAGATTTAATTTTGTAGGGTATAATAACTTGTCGCCTATCCGACAGTCTTGCGACTGGAAGGAGGTGTATCTGATGTTTGAACTGTTTATTTGCCCCCTTCTTGTAGGAGTTTGTATCTCTGTATTCAGTTATTGGTTGAATAACCGAAACAAGAAGTAAAATCAGTAAAGGCGACATCAACCTAAAAAAAGCCCCAGAGAATCCGACCTCTCTGGGGCTTTCGTGTATCTAATGTTTGAACATTTGCATGTTTAGTTTAACATGAATTTCAATCAAATTCAATTTTGCTGTTGCTGATCTAACCATTCCTTGACGCTTTTTAAATAATTTAAAGCTGTTTCTTTTTTAGTCAGATTTTGTATGTTAATTGCTTGTTGAAGCAAGATTTCATAGCGTTCATATGTGACTGATTGTTGTCGTTCTTTTCGTTCTTGTTCGCTAGTTGAAAAAGGAATTGTATCTCCAAATAAATCACTACAAGCTTCTTCCACTTTCGTATCTTTCACATATTGCACGTCTTTTTTGGTTCGCTCATAGTTGTCTTGAACCTCTTTTTGCTGTTTTTCTGGCAAGTTTTGATAAAGACGAGTGAGTTTTTCCATGTTTTTATCCGTCAAACGTTTTTCTTGATTCACAAAAATATCGTTCATTTCCTCATAACAAGTGGTAAACTCTTCCATTTTTTGTGCTAATGCTTGCTCTTTTTTCTTTTTATCACGCGCTGATTCATACTTTTGAGTGACATTTCCTAATAAAATACTTCTAGAAACGCGCTTATTTCCCTCTAAAACGCCGAATAAGCCGCTTGAAACGATTATCAAGGAAAATATACAGCCAAGAAAGAAAAATCGCTTAAATCGAATTTTAGAGCCTTTTAATGAATATCTTGTTTGAAAAATTTTATAGATGAGCCAAATACTTCCTGAAATACTAACAAAAATGAGTAGATAGGGTAAATAAAATGCCATTTTAGCCTCCCCATACTAACCAAAATGCGAACAGTGTCAGGACTAAGCAACATAAGGGGGCAAGAAAATCCAATGATCGTTGAATAAGCACCTTTTTCTGTTCCTTATTTCGCTGGTCTAATAGCTCTTGATGGAGTTTTTTAACTTGTAAATCAATCGTAGTTTGTATCCTTTCTTGCGTATAAGGAACGAGAAAAGCACGTTGTTTCTTTATTTCGTTTTCTATGTCTTTTAACGTTTTAGAGCGATAATTCTTGTTGGTGGTCTGTTCCTCTTTCAACGTGTTGTTCATGGTTTCTTCGAGCCGGTCTAATTTCCGGTTGTTCAGGCGTAAGAGTTCGTTGTTCTCTTCGTACTTCTTCTGCAGTTTCGCGAATGCTAGCTCGAGCTCTTCGTAGCTCGTTGGTTCGCTGTTGGTTATAGGTTCGTTCTCGTCTGTCCAGCTCATGTAAAATCGTCTCCTTTTCGTAGTCCTTTCCTAGTCTGTTGGATCGTACTTTTTTCTTTTTGTGGATCAATTCGTAAGTGAAATTTTTCCCGCGATTGAAGCAATGAATCCCCAATGTTTTGAGGGAATTACAAAATTGGTCATAGGTTCTGGTTTTTTTGTTTTTCATTGTTTGATCGATCGCAATCCGAATTTCGTCTTTCCAAACAGGTTCATTTTTTTCTTTTAATTTTATTTCAGACATGGTTCGTTTTTCTGGTTTCTTTCCTCGCTCAGTGATTGGTAAGTTATGTGCAAGACAAATCTCGTCATTTAGGTCATAACATTTGTTTAGAAATGCTTGACCATGAGCTTGAAATTTTTTTCCAGTCTCCAGATTAACGGAGTTAATGACAATGTGATTATGAATATGGTCTTTGTCTGTATGTGTGTAAATAGCTGTTTGGTGATCGGGGGCTATTTTTTTTGCATACTCTGCCCCTAGTTGATTAGCTTTTTCAGCGGTAATTTCTCCTGGTCGAAAAGATTGAATCAATAAGTGTGCCTGTACACGGTCGTCTTTTCCATACAGCATGCGAATTTGTTTCATTTCACTTTTGGCATAATCGACGTCACAGTTTATTCCTGTTTTAATGGTTGCTCGTGGTTCTGCGTAATTGATTGCTCGGCTACAGGAAGTGGTTCGACTTACTTTAACTGTTGCCATATCTTTTGTAGCTCCTTTTGCATGATTTTTAGGTTTTCGGATAAACGTTGGGCGTCTCCAGGAGCAACGTCATGTTGGTGTGTATTGCACCACTTGGCAATTTGATTGATATTCCCTCCAGCTTTGGCTAAATCGCGCGCGATTGCCTGGGCAATGTCTGGCGCCACTTTCGGTGTCACCAGACGCGCGTTTTGTGCCTTGGCTTTCACGAAAGCCGGCACACTCATTTGCAAAGCTTCAGCTGACTGCTTCAGCTTTGCAAATTCAGATTCGCTCACTCGAAAACTGATTTGTTTTGGCTTGGATCGATAGGTATATTTTTTAGAATGATCGCTAGCCAAATTTTGATTTTGTTCGCTCATAAGTCCCACCCTTTCAGTACGTCCTACGGACGTATCGTTCGCAATACCATTGTACCTAAAAAGGCACAATGAGTAAAGCTCACCAAAAGGGCTTGGCAAGCTCTATATTTGCTAGCCAAATACCTACGTATTTGGTGCAAATAACCGCTTGTCAAAGGGGCGCAAGCTCCCCCTTGAATCCCCCTCAAAAACCACGCTCCACAATACAAAAAAGGCTAGCAAATGCTAGCCACTTTTTGTAAAGTTTCGCTTGTTTCACCTTCGGTGAAATTATTGTTTTGTAATATCAAACAACTATTCATCAATCAGCTTTAAAAAATTCAATTGGTTTAGCTGTCCCTTCTGTCCCATCATTCGTTGTCAAAATAAATACGAGCTTTTTTGGAGAATCCAAACTAAAAGTGTAATCTAATTGTTTTTTATTAGAGCGCAGTGTTAGTAAATTATTTGTTGCTTTGTAAATGAAAACTTGTTCATTTATATTTAAATTTTTATCAATGATTTGAATTTTATGATTGTTCTCTTTTACTAAGATGGTATATTGTTCTATATTTTTTGAAGTATTTAAATTAGTGATTACTAGACGTTCTGAATGATCTTTAGTTTGCCAAGTTCCTAGAAAAGGAATCAGATCAGTCTTTTGTATTTCTTGTTTTTTTGAACAACTAGTTAAGAAAAGAACTAACACTAGACCCATAACTAAAGCAATGGGTTTATTTACCAATTTGTAATGGTATTGTCCCAAGTAAAACCACCTCCAGGTACAGGAATTGTAACTGGTCCTGCATTTGCACTTATTACAGTTGGGTAGTTATACCAAGGATTCCACACATAGTAAGTTTGATAACCACCTTGATTGACCCACCCAAATAATGCAAGTGCATGACGGCTGTTACTATAATTTCCATAACCAGCAGTTCCCATATAAATGGCATTTCCTTTTCTTAGTTGTGTTTGGACCTCTGAAAGGTTTAGTATTCGTGCTACTTTTTTAGGATAAACACCACAGTAATTTGCATATTTTATTATTTGATCTTGATTAAGACTTTTTGATTCAATTTGACTATTCCAATCATCAAGGAAAAGAGGAGACCTAGATAAATTTTCTTTTTGGGTTTCAAAATAACCACGCCTTTGTGTTAAATTTAAGTGGTATACACCTATAATTATATAATTAAAATATACAATATGCGATAACAAATTTTTGTTATAGTTCATAAAATATTGTTTTGGGAACATAATCGTTATTTATCGAGCTAGTTAACATAATGTCGACTATGCCAAGTAGCCCCTCTACCAATGGATAGAGACGCTCACTTTGTGATTTTTAATTGGTCTAGCTAAAAGCAACTTTCTAAAGCTTGATTTTTCGCGGTTATCTATATCTAATTCTTTGTGCATTTTTATCTGTCATTTTTTTAAGACTTGTTATTTTTGAGAGGATTTGATATGCTTTTTTTGTCTTTCTCTAGTTCTTCACTTTGTAATATTTTTATGTTGATGAATAGGATAATCTCATTTTGGGCTGCTCGTGAGAGCAGTCTTTTTTTGTTTCAGGGTACGTCCTATTCTTTGGATTTCCGCGCTATTAAATAACCGATACTTGGGGATTGGGGTAGCGCCCCAAAATACAAAAAGAAGAAGTTGCATAAGCGGATTTTTCTTTTTTTTCGCAAGTTGGTACCAACTTGCAAATCTTGCTGGAAGACTGATCCCTAAAAAGAAATCGAGGAATTTTTTTAGGGATCGGTTTCTTTTTTTATCTTTTTAGAAAGTTTGTTGGGTCAAAATTTCCAGAAGTAAAGGTTTGATTGGTTTCTTTTTGACGATTTTTGGGTTGATTTCGTCGGGAAGGATTGAGTTGATTTTCAATTTTTTCTTTCACTTCTTGATACACTTTAGAATTTGTACCGATAAGAACACCAGTATCTTTTAGATATAAATCAGCAAATTCTGCCATGATTTCTGTCATGATAGAAATTTCTTTTCCCATGGCATTGAGTTTTGCTTGGTTACTGGTTGTGGTTGTATTGGTATCAGGTTCATAACTCATACATAAAAAACGAATGGCTTCTGAATAATTGTTGACGTCTGGATTTTTTTCGATGATGGAATCTAAAACGTCAACGTGACTGGGATAAAGGGTTACGTGTTTTTGAACAGAAGTTTTTCTCATGTTATATTCCTCCGATAAGTGTTTCAATGAGTTGGTTGTTTGTGTGAACATAGTCATTCAGTATGTTCGTATTTTCTGTTTGAATGGCAATAAATTTTTCGAGTAATAAATCGAATTGATCTTTTTTGTAATTCATAAGTTGACGGTCAAAATCACTTTCGATTAGAACTTTTAGATATTTATTTCGACTCCATTTTTTGCCCGTTTTGGTTGTGAGTTCCTGACAACGTTTATCTATTCTTGCAATAATTTTGGGATTGATATTTCGAACTAAAATGTCCATGGAAATTTTCCTTTCGTATCAGCGTATAATTTATGTATACCATACAAATATAGTATTTGTATAGCTATTTTTCGCCAAAACACTATACATAGCCTAGCCACAATGGCAAAAAAGTGATAGCAAATTTTTTTCTGAGAAACGTGATAGGCACAGCCTATCTAGCACCTTTCGTAAGAAAGTGATACCACGTTTCCTTATGCTCTTTCAAAATTCAGAAAAATCAGCTGTAAAACGAGTGCAGTCCGAGTAAGATTCAACGAAAAAACGGGGATTGGGGCGCCACCAAAATATCGCAACATGGGTCCATGTTGCTCTGCTCGCAAAAGCAAAAAGAAGAATAAAACCAGCAATTTTTATTAATTTAAATTGCTGGTTTTATTGCCAGAATTGCCACCATTTTTTCTCCGTCTTTGATTGTTTTTCTATCGATTCTGTTTCTTCAGAAAGAGTCGTTGATTTATTTTCCGAAGATTCTTCCGTATAAGTCAACTGTAGTTGTTCCTGCAGTTTCTCGATTTGTTGGTTGGCTTGCAGGGTGAGTTGTTGTTGGTGGTCGAGTAATTTTTGCATTTGTTTTATTTGCTCGTCTTTTTCTTGTAGTTGCATATCTTTTTGATTTAACTGTTGTTCTAGGAGAGAAAGGACTTCTAATTCGGGAACTTGGTTGGCGTTTTTGTGGGTTTCGGTTTTCGTTTTTTCGCCAACTAGTTGTTGATTTGAGTTTTCGTTTTCGTTAAAAAACATTGATTTTATAGCCTTTTGTCCGGTTTCATTAATCACAAACTTGTTTCCGATTTTCGAAAACCAAAGTTTTCGATTTTCGTCAGAAACTTTTTTGTTAATTGCTGTTTTACTAACTCCTAATTCTTCAGCAAGTTCTTTGATTGTTTTTTCTGTCATAAAATCTAAAAACCCCTCAATCTTTGAATAAGTTTTGAAGATTGTCTAATAAGTCTTTTTTTAGTTCTGAAGGAATATCGGAATTTATCTCTGATTTTTGTGCATTATTTTCTTTATTTTGGGTATTTTGTTCTCTTTCTAACTTTTCTAACTGTTGTAAAAGTTCCAATTTTCGCTTTTGTTCTTTGATTTTTTCTTGTAATGAAGTAGGTGCTTTTTCAGATTGAACTTGTTGGTTAGCTAGTTCTAATGCTTTGTTTTGTTCTTCTTTTGTTGGGGCATGTTTGTTAAAGTCGTCTGATTTTTTTATCTCAGGTTTAAATGTAAATTGATAGCCAATGACAGGCTTTCCCCGTCCTTTTCCGTATTTCTTTTTGATTGTTAAACCTTTAAAGATTGCGGTTAGTTCTTGTCGTATTGGATTGAACACACGTTGATCAATCGTACCTTGGTTGTAACTTTTAGGAATATCAAGTAATTCATGAAAGTCTTCTTTTGAAAAATAAGCGAAACCTTTGGTTCTGTATTGTTTTAGTAATCGAAACATTGTTTTTGAATAACTGCTTTCTAATTCATTGAATTGTTGGAGAGAATAGCGCACCCATTCTTCAAGATTATTAAGTAAGGGTAAGGCTTTTTCATGAACTTGTATTTCAGCAAAAGGAATATCAGATTTTCCGTCGATTTTAAATTGATTAAATAAAACAAAACGTTCACGTTGCAAACCGTCAGCACTTCTTCTACCAAAACGTAAATCCATTAATTTGTCATACGTTGTTTCTAAATCATCTATGAATCGAACATTTGCAGTTGCTTTATAATTGCTTAAATCTTTTAATTGCTCGAATGTAAATTGTACTTTTTTATCACCTACATCACGCATTCTTGATACGATAGAAAAGAACAAATTCATTTCGACTGGTGTAAATTTTCGCAACGGAATTGTATTTAATTCATGATGATACTTTACGATTTCATTAGACATATTTAAAATAGCTCCTTTCTTACTCGCACAAGAGATACACGTTATGAAATACAAAATGCCTGTTTATCTACATCTTATATTAACATCGTCGATGTACTAATTCAATGTACAAACAGACAAAACGATGTAGATAAACAGACAAAACGATGTAGATAAACAGACAAAACGATGTAGATAAACAGACAAAACGATGTAGATAAAAGCGTCATTCCCTTGGGAGAGTAAGGATATAGCCGACGGTAAAGAGGTTTAAAAAGAGGTTTAAAAAGAGATTATAAAAGAGGGGGACAAAATTTCCCGCCTAAAAAACCACTTCTTTTTTCTCCAAACAGATTCGCGCATTTTTCTCAACTGGGAATCTTACTCCCTACAGTCGCTTAAAAAGGTGTGATCGCTCTGCTCTCACATTATACTGCGCAGTCGCTTCCGGCTCCTTTGCTAAAAATGTTCATAAGGAACTCTTTGAGAAGCTATGAGCCTTCGTTTGAGACGTTTTAAGACAGTCTTAGTATAAATCCCTTATCTTGTTCTTAAAGCGCCTTACAGGCGGTCAGGGCAAGCCCTAACAACCCTAAAGTTGTCTGAATGCCCTCTAAAATTCGATTTAAGCACTCTTAAACCTACTCTTATATATTTATATACTTAGACGTTTCAAACGTCTTAAAACGCAAATTAGAGCTTGATAAAGATATTTGCTCGTGTGCCGACTTTTTTAAAAGTCTAGGCACACGCCATGACAAAGCTGAAATAAACTGCTTCAGCTTTGTCATGGCGGATTCGCTCACTTGAAAAAGTGTTCATTTCGCTCGATTATTAGCATATATTTTTTAACTTTTTTTGCTAGCCAAATTTTGCATTAGTTCGCTCATAAATCCCACCCTTTCAGTACGTCCTACGGACGTATCGTTCGTAATGTGAAAGTACCTTTAAAGGTACTTTCTACAAAACTCACTAAAGTGTTTGGCAAGCTCTATATTTGCTAGCCAAATACCTACGTATTTGGTGCAAATAACCGCTTGTCAAAGGGGCGCAAGCTCCCCCTTGAATCCCCCTCAAAAACCACGCTCCACAATACAAAAAAGGCTAGCAAATGCTAGCCACTTTTTGTAAAGTTTCGCTTGTTTCACCTTCGGTGAAATTATTGTTTTGTAATATCAAACAACTATTCATCAATCAGCTTTAAAAAATTCAATTGGTTTAGCTGTCCCTTCTGTCCCATCATTCGTTGTCAAAATAAATACGAGCTTTTTTGGAGAATCCAAACTAAAAGTGTAATCTAATTGTTTTTTATTAGAGCGCAGTGTTAGTAAATTATTTGTTGCTTTGTAAATGAAAACTTGTTCATTTATATTTAAATTTTTATCAATGATTTGAATTTTATGATTGTTCTCTTTTACTAAGATGGTATATTGTTCTATATTTTTTGAAGTATTTAAATTAGTGATTACTAGACGTTCTGAATGATCTTTAGTTTGCCAAGTTCCTAGAAAAGGAATCAGATCAGTCTTTTGTATTTCTTGTTTTTTTGAACAACTAGTTAAGAAAAGAACTAACACTAGACCCATAACTAAAGCAATGGGTTTATTTACCAATTTGTAATGGTATTGTCCCAAGTAAAACCACCTCCAGGTACAGGAATTGTAACTGGTCCTGCATTTGCACTTATTACAGTTGGGTAGTTATACCAAGGATTCCACACATAGTAAGTTTGATAACCACCTTGATTGACCCACCCAAATAATGCAAGTGCATGACGGCTGTTACTATAATTTCCATAACCAGCAGTTCCCATATAAATGGCATTTCCTTTTCTTAGTTGTGTTTGGACCTCTGAAAGGTTTAGTATTCGTGCTACTTTTTTAGGATAAACACCACAGTAATTTGCATATTTTATTATTTGATCTTGATTAAGACTTTTTGATTCAATTTGACTATTCCAATCATCAAGGAAAAGAGGAGACCTAGATAAATTTTCTTTTTGGGTTTCAAAATAACCACGCCTTTGTGTTAAATTTAAGTGGTATACACCTATAATTATATAATTAAAATATACAATATGCGATAACAAATTTTTGTTATAGTTCATAAAATATTGTTTTGGGAACATAATCGTTATTTATCGAGCTAGTTAACATAATGTCGACTATGCCAAGTAGCCTCTCTACCAAGGGATACAGGGGCTCACTTTGTGATTTTTCATTGGTCTAGGTCAAAAGCTCTTTTTAAGGCTTGATTTTCTGCAGTTGCTTCTTTCCGTTTCTTTGTGAATTTTTACCAGTCATTTTTTACTGGGGTGTTATTTTTCATAAAATATGATAAATTTTTGGTAGCGCTTCATAAGCGCGTTGCTTTTTCAAGAATAAACACTCATTATTTTTTAACTGGCTGCTCGAAAGAGCAGTCTTTTTTATTATTTATCCGTTTGTTTTACAAACAATTCTTCGTTAGGACTGTTGTAATAATTTGAATTTAACAGAATTAGGCAGAAGTCGCCCATCCTCTATAGGTGGGTGATGAATGCCGTTCGGTATGAGGGTTACCGTTGGTAACTCGAAGACCGACAACTAAGGCGTATTGCCTTTTTATTTTGTTCCA
>SKEQ01001014.1_pt1 | contig 13902 bp, 18 predicted proteins | sample 4826751 | NCBI WGS metagenome assembly SKEQ01 (sample SAMN11008805, study PRJNA524170) | human gut metagenome | biome: Human fecal sample; material: Feces; isolation source: fecal sample from pouch patient p44 | host: Homo sapiens | place: Israel: Tel-Aviv | collected 2013-07-11 | reverse complement strand
ACATTCAAAAATATTTTTAACAGATACACAATATAATTTGATGACAGATGGAATTCTTGGATTTGTTTTAATTGCTGAAATTTATGTTATTTATGCTTCATTTGTTTAAGAGTTTTCGAGGAATAAACTTTGAATTCAGAAAAATCAAAGGAGGTTTTCATAATGACTAAAAGAAAAATATGGATTATTTTATTCATTGTTGGCATAGTCATGATTTTAGGGGCTTCGGAATTTAGCAGATTTTTAGCGAATGAAATAAACTGGTACACAGCAGGAGTAATATTATCTGTCATTTCTGGACTTGGATTATTGTTTGAAATGTATTTTAGACGGCATAAGTAAACTCATTTTATTACGTCCAATCATCAATATCTATCAGTTTTGTCAAAAGGGAGCAAGGTTTATTTTCACCTTACTCCCCATTCATATTTAGTATCATATTACATTTCTCAGCTTAATAAGCTTACGATATTTTGTGAATCCGCATTATATACACTAATTATCAACAAGCGTCAATTCCGCTTCAATATCTTTCCCCTGCGTCCCACAGTTATTACAATACCATTTTGTTATTTTCTGTGTAACAACCGTTTCTTCAGATGTATCTGAAAACATTTCTTGACTACCTGAAACTTCTTTTGCTGAATGATTTCCTCTTCTACATCCATATTCACTTAAAGTAACTGAAGTTGGTTGGTTTTCAATCGTTGCCGTTCCTGTTTGGGATTTCGTTCCATCCTTCTTGAGAACGTCTGAAATTTTTTGATTTACAACGTACACTCTAAATTGTTCATCTGCACTTGCTTTTGTAGTAGCGTTTTGACCAATGTCACTTGCTGAAACAATAAATGGAGTGGATAAGGTAACCGTTCCTACTACAAGCATTTGAAGCATCTTTCTTTTCATTTTCATATAAATCAGACCTCCTTTTTAAATAGAGTTTATAGTTATTTAGATAATATCAAACGCAATTAGGCAATACAATCAAATCTGTGTAAAATTTCTGTGGCCGATTTTCCATCGTTTCCGATCTCACCGTAAGACTGAAAGTTGTGTTTTAGTTTGATTTACTCTGAAACAACGAATAGTTATAATGACAGCAAAATACTGACATATATAGGGGTGTTATGATGGTACAACAGCTATTCGAACAATTGCAAGTTATGATGAATATTCGCTTGTCCTTATTGATCTTATGTTGCCGGATATGAGTGGCATGGAAATTATTAAGGTCATTCGACAGATTAGCAATATTCCAATCATTATTATTATGGCAAAAAATAATGATACCGATAAATCATTAGGATTGAATTTGAATTTTTGTATCTTTTAGCAGCCATACGGGTCAGGCTTATTCAAAAGAACGGCTATATGAAATAATTTGGAAAGAGCCGTATTTTGGAAATGAAAATGTGTTGAATACCCATATCAGTCGCTTGCGTTTGAAGTTAAAGAATAATGCGGAAGGTACTATGACCTATAATAGATCGAAAGGCTGATGATTTAATCTCGACAATCAATGACTATTTTACAATGGATAAAATAATTTCCAGCGATTTTCCCATTAAACTGAAAGAGGAAAATGTTTCAAGACCTTGCCAAGACACAATTTTGGACTATTATGATCTGCTTGAACAGACACAATTTGAAGTTGATATTCAGATACCAGATACACCGATTTTTGCCTACACAGATAATGAGGCATTACAGCGCATTTTGAAAAATCTGATAGATAATGCGATTCGACATGGTGGTGATGGTAAATATATTTCTCTACAACTCACCACATCAAATAGAAAAAGCATAATTGAAATAGAAGATCATGGAAATGGAATATCACCACAACTGCAAAAACAGGTTTTCGCAAGAAATTATACAACGGCACGAAAATCTTCCAGCAGCGGTTTGGACCTTGCAATTTCAAGGGAGCTAGCTACACAAATTGGAGCAGAAATAGAAGTTTATAGTGTACAAAACGAGCGAACCATTTTCTCAATCATTTTAAAAAGTTAGAAAATTGTTAGATTTACGGCAGCGAAAAGAGAAGACCATTTTATATAATGATAGCCATATAGGAGGTACACAAAATGGATTATATCATGGAAACTGTAGGATTGCGAAAGGCTTACAAGGGAAATATCATTGTAGACGATGTAAATATCCACATACCGAAAGGGGAAATATATGGCTTTGTTGGCCCAAACGGTGTAGGGAAAAGCACGGTTATGAAAATGATTTTGAACCTTATCCAGCCAGATGCCGGAAAGGTTCAGCTTTTAGGAGAAAAAGTTACCAATCACAGCTATGAAATATTCAAAAAGGTTGGCTCTATCATTGCGAACCCATACTTTTACGATAAAATGACTGCTCGGCAAAACTTAGATCTGCACTGTGAGTACATGGGGTTCCCCAACAAGGAACGGATTGATGCTATTGCGAGAGCTATTCTGGCAAGACCACAATTTTTGATTTTGGACGAACCAATCAATGCTTTAGACCCTGAAGGTATTCGTGAAATGCGAAACCTTTTTCAGAAACTAAACCCGGAAGATGGAACAACCATTTTTATTTCCAGCCACATTCTGTCCGAAGTCGACTTTCTTGCTGATGCGCTTGGGATTATATTTCCACGCGCATTTCATATTCAATATTGGGTATAAAATCGTTGCTTACGGTATACTTCATTAACCTAAAGAATGGAAGACATTCTAATTCAAAGTCAATCATTTTAATTTCCATAAACTGTTTCCAATCAGTCATAGACTCTTCATATGCATGAATTTCTGAAGTGTATTTCTTTCGGAATTTGTCTTTGTTTCTCGATTTTAAAAATTTGGTATAGATTGCTTTTTGCTTTACAATGAAGGTGGTTGCTGTATAATTATATATAAAGTAAAAAATAGGTATTTAGTGTGAAGCAATAAAGGGAATGTGTGATGGGAAAATATAAAATTTTAATAATTGAAGATGACAGTGATTTAAGAGAAGGTCTTTCCTTCTCTTTTTCAAGTGATGGATATGATGTGATAGAAACAGAAACCAAAAAGGAAGGTTTACAGGAAATAAAGAAAGGTGGCTGTGATCTGGTTCTTCTTGATTGTAACTTACCGGATGGAACAGGGTTTGAACTTTGCAAAGAGGTTAGGAGTTACAGCAATATTCCGATTATTATGTTGACAGCTCGTGATACAGAGCTGGATGAGATAAAGGCTTTGGAATTAGGAGTAAATGATTACTTGTCAAAACCATTTTCTCTTGGAGTATTAAAGGCAAGAATGAAGCGGATCCTTCAGGAAAAATCTGAAAGCACGAAAATTATTTCAGGAGAATTAAGTATAGATCGGAGTACCTGCAAAGTATATAAACGAGGCGAAGAGATTTCGCTTAGCAAATTGGAATACCGTCTGTTATTGTATTTGGTTGAGAATAAGAATCATATCCTTTCGAAAGAGCAGATTTTAGAGAAAATATGGGATAGTAATGGGAAGTATGTAGATAACAATACGGTATCTGTGAATATCAGCAGACTCCGCACAAAGGTAGAGGATGATATATCAAAACCAAAATGGATTCAGACAGTTCATGGAATCGGATATATCTGGAAGGAATAAAAAGATGGGTATTATGGTGATTTTAGCAGTGTTTTTGTGTTTGTCAATTGGATACAACGTATATCAAAGGAGAAAAACGTATCGTTTGATTGACCGATTACTTGATCGTGTGTTAAGCAGGAAAATGATTGTCGATTCTGATTTGGAAGAAGGAGAATACTCTGCTCTTGTCTGCAAAATCAAGCAGATACAGGAAGTGCTTGGCAATCATGCGAGCAGTGCAGAACAAGAAAAAGAGCAGGTGAAAAGCCTGGTATCCAATATGTCTCATCAATTAAAAACTCCTCTGGCGAATATTTCTCTTTATGCAGAAATTTTAAGTAAAGAGGAAATTACGCCAGAACGGAAAGAAATGTTTTCTGAAAAAATGCAGCGGCAAGTTGACAAGCTGAGATGGATTGTGGAGTCTTTATCGAAGATGGTAAAGTTGGAACAAAATATAGATGGCTTTGAAGGAAAAGCAATAGGAATCAAGCAGACAATTTTAGACGCAGTAGATACAATTTATGAGAAACTGGGGAAAAAGGAAATCAGCTTTACATTAGAACCATTTGAGGACAGATTACTGTATCATAATCGAAAATGGACAGCAGAAGTATTTGTAAATTTGTTAGAAAATGCTGTGAAGTACACCGATAGAGGAGGAACAATTTCCATTTGTGTAAAAAGTTATGATTTATACACAGAGATTCAGATTGTAGATAATGGGCGTGGTATCCGGAAGGAGGAAATGACCGATATTTTCAAACGATTTTATAGAAGTCCAGAAGTTGAGAATATGGAAGGTTCCGGAATTGGTTTGTATCTTTCTAATCTGATTTTGGAAAAAGAGAAGGGATATATGACGGTAGATTCCGAGTATGGAAAGGGAAGTTGTTTTTCTGTGTTCTTACAAAACTGTAAGAACTAATCATCCGTTTGTAAAGAAATTGCAAGATACGGCAGTTATACTGGGTGTATCAAGAAAAGAGGAGTGATGACGGATGAGTATTTTAGAATTACGAAATGTTGAGAAAATATATGGAGAAAAAGATAATCAGGTAAAGGCATTACGGAATATCAATCTAAAAGTAGAAGAAGGCGAGTTTGTTGCCATTGTAGGTACATCTGGTTCAGGGAAATCTACTTGTCTTAATTTAATCGGAGGTTTGGATAATCCGACTAGTGGACAGATTTTTATAAAGAATAAAGAGATTGGTTCTCTTTCAAGAAAAGAACTGACGATTTTTCGTAGAAGAAATATAGGGTTTGTATTCCAGAATTATAGTTTAATGCCTGTGGTGAATGTGTATGATAATGTGGCATTACCGGTAACATTTGACCGTGGAAAACATATCAATCGTAAATATATCGAAGAATTGTTGCGGGAATTGGGCATTTGGGAGAAACGTAAGAAATATCCAAACGAATTGTCTGGAGGGCAGCAGCAAAGAGTTGCAATTGCCAGAGCTTTAGCAAATAAACCAAGCATCCTGCTTTGCGATGTAAACTGAACCCCATGTGCTTACTGTACATAGCGTATATACAGTAGGATTGCATGACAATATAGGTACATGGTACACAAGTAATGAGAAAAAATGTGTATGCAGTAGGAAGAAAGTATTGATATCTGGTATGAGGAAAGAGAGCCTTGTAGCAGTTTTTTTATTGTTAGTGATTAAAGACACAAGTAATATTTTATTAACAGATCAGGTCAATTTTTTATTTTGGTTTCTAAGAATTGCTTTAGATATAAGGATTTAATTGATGAATATTTTTATAATTCAAAAAAGACTGAAAAATAATGAAGAGAAAATAAAGAGTGTCTGAAATGTGATATAATGAAAAGTAATTAATGGGTGGTATATATGTGAATTAGTACATTATTACATTTAAATACTAAAATGATACTAGAAAAATACATTTATTATTAGAAAAGAGATTTAAGATAGAAAAGCTAAATGTAAAAATTGTAAGGACATTATCTTACATAGAATATGTCGAGGAAAGCAAAACTCATAGCAAATTTTGCAGAAAGAGTTATTTTATCGCAGTGATTAGTTGGCTGTTATACTGAAAGGAGAAAATTTAAATATGTACAGTAATGAAATTGAAAGTGTTATAGAAGAGTATCTTAAAAATCCGAGAGCAGAATATGCTGTTATGATAGATGGAAATTGGGGTTCAGGGAAAACATATTTTCTTACGCATTCGTTATTACAGATTGTGGAAAATATAGATATGGGTAAAAATAGGAGACGGAAATATGCTTATGTAACGTTATATGGAGTGAAATCTATAGATGAAGTTTCTAGAGAAATAGTGTTTCAATATTTTGGAAAGAAACATAGGAAAAAAACTGAAACAGTAGATACTATTGTGGAAACAACAAGTAATCTTATTACTGCTTCGTTGGGGGCAGTTAATATCGACTTATCAAAAATTAAGGACACATTGACAAAAATCAACATAAATGATTGGATAATTTGTTTTGATGATTTGGAAAGATGCTGTATTCCTATTAATGAGATATTGGGGTATATGAATGGTCTGGTTGAACACAATAAATGTAAAGTGATTGTATTGGCGAATGAAAAGGAGATAGGAAAGACAACTTTAGCCCAAAACTTGGAGAACAAGTATCAGGTAATATTGTCTGGAAGAAAACTGCTGTTGAATCAAGAAGAGAAGTCGAATAAAGACAATGAAAGTATTGATAGTGAAAAGCTGAGGGAGGAAGTAAAACAACTTTTCAACGAAGATATAATATATAAATCAATAAGGGAAAAAGTCATTGGGTTGACAATCAAATATGAACCCGAAATGGATGTTGTATACGATACTATCATATCAAGTTATAACAATGGCAGAGGATTTAGAAATTATCTAAACCAGAAAAAAACAAAAATATTGGAATTTTTTAAAGAGGAAGAGTGTTCTAATATACGAACACTTATCGCTGTGTTAAGTAGTATACAGAAGGTTTATAATGAAATGTTTGATAATGAATATAATAATACAGAATATTTCAATAAGATTATGGATGAATTTTTGAAATATGTTGTTTTGATTACTATTTTTTATAAAAATGGAGGGAAAGTGAGTGATTTAAAACTCACAACGGAAATAGGATATGTTCCTTTGGATAAAAATAGTATTTACAATAAAAATATAAGAGGGTTTAAGTTTTTAGAAAAGTATTGTACAACGCTAAGTTTTTCAAAACAAGAATTCATAAATGTTGTATCGCAGTTAAAGCGAGAGTATGAAGCAGAAAAAAACAAAAAGAGAAATTGAAGATAGGATGGGGAAAAGCATATGAAAATTTAATCTGCTGGTGGGAACTGGAGGATAATAAAGTTCAAGAATTGATAGAGCTACTTTGGAAAGAAATTGCTCAGAATAAATATCCATTTAATAATTATCAAAGCATTATTGGACAATTGATGGTTTTAGAACATTACGGACATGATATAGGGAATATGGATGAATTGATAGAGACAATGAATCAGAATATAGAAGGGTCTGAAGAGATGGTTGATGTGGAAAGACATAGTTTCACGTTTGCAGAGGATCCGTCCTTGCGTAGAAAATATGAGGAATATGTTGATAAACTCAAATTAAATGCTAATAAGAAGAATCTTATTATTAAGACAAGTGAGTTATCACAATATATTGTTTCTGATAATTGGACAGAAGAATTATTTCAGTATTGCGATATTCATTATAGTGAATTTATTTGTAGATATGGATTTATTGATTTATTGGATATAGAAAGCTTATTAAAAAAAATGAAAGATGCTTCGCCCAAAGAGCTTTGTCAACTTAAAGATATTTTTAAATTAGTATATCAAGCATCTAATATAAAAGAATTCTTTATAAACGACTATAAGAAAATAAAATTGTTTAAAAATGAAGTAGAACAATTGAATTTTACAGGAATAAACAAAAATTTAGCGAAAAAGAACTTAGTAAAGTATTTAGATGATATAATACAACGTTTAGAATAAGAAAGAGAAGAAGTGTCAGTAAGAATTGTCACATATAATACTAATATGGAAATTTAAACAAAAGCATAATTTGTTTGATAAATTTTGGAATTGGAGAAGAGTTACGATGGAAGAAAAGAACTTTATTGGGGAGTTCCCATATGGATGTAGTTGCTTTACCCTTGTGCAAATAGAAAAAGAATTGTGTCTTAAAAAAATTTGCAGTATTGCGACAATAGAAATTGCAAGGGAAAATAAAGAGTTTGAAAATTTGATAAAAGTTGTAAATGAAAAATGTTTAGATAAGCATGTCTGGGGACTTTTTGGAAACAATGGAGAGGATCAGTGGATTCCGCTACAAGTAGCAAGTATATCACAAAAAGGTAAAGATATAAGAAGAGAAATAAGAATTGATTTTAATAGAATGTTACCGTTTTCTCTAGAAGATGATAAAAGAGAGTGGAAAAGCTATTTTCATGGAACTGTTATGGAAGTAAGAGAGGGACAAGATTCTGTCTGTCAAAAATATCAAAAAATAAAAAAATTATGTGATACATTGATGATTGCGATTGTTGATGAAGAGAACAAGTTGCAGGAGTTCACAGATGGAGATATTAGTAAATATCAGAAATTTGAAATTGAGCTTGCAAAAAAAATAAAACCACTTTTTTGGAATCCATCTCCAAGAGAACGGAAATATTTGTAAAATAGAAAAGTCATAATCGTCGTTGAAGATTATGGCTTTTCTGTTCTTCCTTCAATGAGATATTCATAAGAAACATTAAAAATTTCAGTAAGCGCTTTTAATTCTACATCTGTGACATAACGCTTATTGGTCTCAATTCTGGTAATCACATTTTTATCCATATCATACCCATTCAGCTGAAGTTGGTAGGCTAAGAGCCGCTGTGACATATTATGCTGGCGGCGGAGTTCAATGAGCCTTTGGCTGATCAGATTTTTCTCCCCGGTGGATGTTTTCGGTTTTGGCATATCTCTAATCCCTCCTGCAAATAATGTTGACAGGTTTGTCTCACTTTTTGCACTTTTTCTATTGATTTTACACGGGATTAGGAATACAATCGGTTGTAAAAGTGAGACAAAAAATATACCAAAATAGAACGATTGGATTGGTTGGAGAAAAACGGAGAGAATAAGAAAGAGCGATATAACAAGAGAAATTTAAGAAGTGGCTGCTTTTCCGGTTTAGAGAAGCTCGGAAAAGAATGCGTTGATATCGGTGTGGAAGATTTTAGCAAGGGCAACAAGTTCCGATACCTTGATGTTCATACGGTTGGTTTCCAGCTTGGCATAAGTGCTTTTGGACATAGAAATCCCCATCAGGTTTAATTTTGCAATGACCTGATCCTGGGTAAGTTTATTCGCATAACGAATTGTCTGGATATTTTTACCGATATCCATATCTGGTCTGATTTTCTGCATGATAAGGTCCTTTCATTTCTTGAATGTTTCGCAATAAAGAAACTTTATATTGATTTTACTGGTTTCACTTTTTATAATGTTTCGTAATAAGGAATTATTTGCAAGAAGGGTGATGGGTATGCACCAAAGAGATATGGAACGGTTTGCTTTCTTATTTTTATGCGGAAAGCGTGACAGGGCAATCTTGCTGGGAAAGGAAAAAATGACGTTTTCAGATTTGGACAGGCTGACATATGTTTCTGATTTTCTAGGATTGAAGCTGTATAACTTGGAAATCTGGAATGAATATGCAGGACAGTTCAGTGAACAGTTTCGGCAGTTGGAATTGCTGTATGATGAAACCTGCAGCATTGTGTCCTGGGATCCGACAGAAGCGGATGAGCATTTACATGATAAATGGCTTCAGGAGTTTTGTACTCAGGTAGCGGATCAGGAAATGCGGAAACAGCTGGAACAGATCATCAAACAACAGTATCAGGAAAAAGGGATGGTAGATCCCACGGAGACAGACATCGTGTAGGTGCCTGTCTTTTTTTCGAAGAAAATCAGGAAGGGCTTCGAAGGGAGGTGATAGGAAACGTGAGCATCAGTATTCATGAATTACTGGCAGTAGCCAGGGAATCGGAGGGTGTGAAGGCAGTTCAGGGTGATGACATGCTGTGTGAGAAACGGTTCGCACCAGACACCCGATATATGGTGGAGTTTTTGTTGCTGGAACAGAGTGAGCAGTTCGGAAACAAAGGAGAGTATCATCGTTATTTTTTGACCGAGGAAGCATACCAAGAACTGCTTAACCTGCAGAACCAGGGAGTCCTGCGCTTTCAAAGACAGGCGCTTGTTTTAGGGGGAACACTGCATTATCTTCCAGCCCAGGCATTTTTCCGGGACTGGGAGTAGGAAGTTTAACAGGCTGGAAAAGAAAAAGTCTTTGCCAGAGCGCTTCGCCGGGCGCAAGGACTCTTTTTCCAGAGATTTTTATAGAATGACAAAGAAGGGAGTGGTGAGCAATGATTATTGGAATCGACCACGGATATTATGCTATTAAAACAAAGCAGGTGTGTTTCCCGACAGGACTGATGCGGTACACCTATGAACCTTATACCATGCAGAATGTTCTTCAATACGGAGGCGCTTATTATGTGTGTGGGACGGGGCGGCAGACTTTAGTAAAGGATAAGACTGCCAATGACAATTATTATCTTTTGACGCTGGCTGCACTGGCACAGGAGATCCGAAAACGAAAAGGAGAGAGAACAGCCAAGGTTGTTCTTGCAGCCGGACTTCCCCTTACCGGATTTGGAAGGGAAAAACAGAAATTTAAGGAATATCTGTTTCGGAAGGAACAGCCTGTCCGCTTTTTCTACGAAGGAGAACGCTATGAAATCCAGATTGAGGATGTGAAACTATTTCCCCAGGGATATTCAGCTCTAGCACTGTATCCAGAATACTTAAAAGACGAGCCTTCTGTGCTTCTTGTGGACATCGGAGGATGGACAGTGGACTTGATGCGTCTTGATAACGCTGTTCCCAATGCATCTACCTGCAGAAGTCTGGAACTGGGTGTCATTCGCTGCATGGATGAGATTCTGGAACAGGTGCGCAGAAACACCGGGTTGTCTGTAACAGAGACACAGGTTGAGCGCATCTTACAGGGAAAGCCCGGCAGCATGCCTGCGGAAGTGGTGTCTTTGATTGAAAAACAGGGCAGGATTTATGTTGAAAAAATACTGTCTGCAATCACTGAGGCAGGATTTGATCTGCGGGCAGTTCCTTCCGTTTTCATGGGAGGCGGAGCGGCTATTTTTCAGCACCGTGTCAGCGAGAAAGACAGCCTGTGCCGACCGATTTACCTAACAGACGTCCATGCCAACGCAGCCGGATATGAACGGATTGTGGGGCAGATGAGGACGCTGTGAGCCGCCCGGTCTTTTCCTTTCGTCCCAACCTTAAGAACCCGGAACATGAAAAAGCGTGGAAGCTTTTGATGGAAGTTACGGCAGGACAGAGGAACCAGTATCTGGTGGATGTGATTTTAGAAAAAGAAGAGCGGGAAACCTTACGGAAACTGATTCAGGAGACTGTTCGGGAAGAACTAAAAAGTGGCGATATGGAACGAATACCAGCACGGGAAAAGGAAGAAATTCCCGATCAGATGCTGGATTTTTTATTTCAGATGGAGCAGGAGTAAAGGGGGTGAGGCCTATGGACAAAGAAAGTATGGCATTGTTGGATTTGCTTGGGTTTTGCATGCATTTGACATGGATTCTTTAGTGGGTATTGTGAATAGCTTTCTTTCAAATTTTGGAGTATGTTGTGTATAACAAAACGAAAGGAGAAACGCAGATGGCAGAAATGAAGAACATATGCGGAAAGATCCCGGTGGAATTACATGAGAAAGTACGAGCCGAGATCGAAGAGAAAGAAACGAGTACACAGATATTCATCCGGCAGGTGATTGAAGAACACTTTAACAGACTGGAAGGCAAAGGAGAAGAGAGCATGGAAAAAAGAACATTAGCAGTACAGGTTACAGAGGAATTATTCCAGAGAGTCAAATGGGTAGTCGCGAAGGAAGGCATCAAACAGAAAGATTTTATCATCCGCATCATCGAGAAAGCGGTGGAAGAGGTAGAAACCAAATGGCAGGAGCTAGAGCAGCCGGAAGAAACCCCAGAAGCAGACAGAATGGAAGAGTCTACAGAAGAGACTGCTGAGGAAGAGATTACCGAAGAGGGAATCGAAGAGATGGAAACTGCGGAGGAAGAACCTGACGATGAGAGCTTCGAAGCATCCACAGAACTGGACGAGGAAGAACCAGATCCAGAACTTCCCGAAGATGCAGATGAAGAAGAGGAACTGCCAGAAGTCGAGGAAGAAACCGGAGAAATCGCATAATGCCAAAGAAATAGAACCATAAAACTTGCAGGCGGTGTGGAAAAGAAACCATGCCGCCTGCTTTTTCTCAGCAAAGGAGGTTGATAGCCGCAACCATTCGATTTTTTGATTTATTCAGCGGAATCGGAGGATTCCGGGAAGGGTTAAGACGTGCAGGCGGTTTTACCTGTGTGGGACACTGCGAGGTGGATGCTTATGCGGATAAGAACTACCGATTGCTGTTCGACACAGAAGGGGAGTGGTTTTGTAATGACGCAAGAACAATCGAAACAGACCGAATGCCAGACTTTGATCTTTTGTGTGCAGGATTTCCTTGCCAGGCATTCTCTATCGCTGGAAAGCGGGAAGGATTTGCAGATGCCAGAGGAACTCTGTTCTTCGAGATTGCCAGACTGGTTGCAGACAAGCGACCTGCGTATTTCATCCTTGAAAATGTTCCCGGACTGCTTTCGCATGACAAAGGCAGGACGTTTCACACCATCCTCAGTACGTTATCTGAGCTGGGGTATGGTGTGGAATGGAAAGTGCTTAACAGCAAGGATTTTGGAGTCCCCCAATCCAGAAAGCGGGTGTATCTTGTCGGATATCTTGATCGAAGATGTGCCGGAAAAATATTACCTTTTCCAACAGCAAATGGAACGCCTCTTGTTCAAGTCCAGACGGGCAGACAGGGGGAACGGATCTACAAAGCCGAAGGGTTAAGTTGTACCCTGACTTCCGGAGCGGGAGGTGTTGGTGGAAAAACCGGATTATATGAGGTAGGTGTGCCTATCAAAGAGAATACCAAGCAGGGTTATAAGATGGCGTATCTGGGAGACAGCATTGACTTAGGATATGCAGGCATGAACACCCGGAGAGGGCGTGTGGGGCATCAGATTGCCCATACCCTGACCACCGGAATCCAGCAGGGGACACTACATTTTGTAGATCTGTCGCCGCCGCCTCTTGTCACGGAGCATTGCAGATGTCTGAATACCAGACAGTCCGGCATCCATAATCACAAAGGGGAATGTTCCGGTGTCCTAAAAGAGGAAGGAGCCAGGGCAGTACTGACTCCGGGAAGGGAAGAAACCCGGCAGAATGGCCGGAGGATGAAGGAACCGGAAGAACCGATGTTCACAATTACTGCCACAGACCGCCATGGAGTTGCCTATCGGGGCAGAATCCGAAAACTGGTGCCAAGGGAATGTTTGAGACTGCAAGGCTTTTATGATTGGCAGATTGACCGTATCGAACAGGATACTTCGGACAGCCAGCTTTATAAGCAGGCTGGGAATGGAGTAACGGTCAACGTAATCGAGGCCATTGGTAAACTTCTTCGTAAGGCAGATGAAGAAATACGTTTGGAAAAGAGGTAATACAGGATGGCAATCGGGATTCAGGACCAGTACTTTGGTACAGAGATTGAGATGACAGGTATTACAAGACAGAGGGCTGCAGAAGCAGTGGCAGAATTGTTTGGAACACGCGCAGTTTATGAAGGTGGATACTATAAAACATGGTCTGTGATGGACCGGGAAGAGAAAAAATGGAAGTTTATGTATGATGGCAGTATCTATACGGAACGCAGGGAACGTGGCCAGATGATTCGTGCCGGAAGTGAATACAGTACGGAGATGGTAAGTCCGAAACTTTCCTATGGAGAGATGGGGAAGCTGCAGGAAGTAGTGCGGTGTTTGAGGCATCATGGGGCAAAGGTAAATGCGTCCTGCGGGCAGCACGTCCACGTGGATGCCTCCAATCATACGGCAAGGAGCCTAAAAAATGCCATGACGATTATGTATTCGAAAGAGGATATTCTGTTTAAGGCATTGAAAGTGCAGACTTCCAGAGAAAGCAACTATTGTCAGAAAGTACGCCCTATTGTGCTGGAAAAAATCCGCAGGATGCCAAACAGCACCATTTCCATGGAAAAGCTGAAACAGATATGGTACGGAGGTAGGGATGGAAGTCATGATCATTATGACAGTACCCGGTATTATGCC
>SKEQ01001008.1_pt1 | contig 13965 bp, 4 predicted proteins | sample 4826751 | NCBI WGS metagenome assembly SKEQ01 (sample SAMN11008805, study PRJNA524170) | human gut metagenome | biome: Human fecal sample; material: Feces; isolation source: fecal sample from pouch patient p44 | host: Homo sapiens | place: Israel: Tel-Aviv | collected 2013-07-11 | reverse complement strand
AGTGTTCTGGGATTCCCAGCTTGACTAGATTTTTATATTTCGTTCTAGGTTTCTTCCACTGTTTCCATATGCACATGCGTATTCTGTGATAGAGCCATCCGTTGATGTCATCTATGTTGTTCTTCATGCTTGCAATTCCGTAGTAGTTAAGCCATCCTCTTGCATATACTTTGATTTTCTCAAGGCTTGGCTTGATTGACTGACATCGCTTACGGGAAGATAACTCCTTCAATCTAGACTTGAACTTCTTCCATGACTTCGGATGAACTCGGACATAAATGCCTTTTCCGTTCTTTCCTAATGCAAAGCCAAGGAATTTAAAATTTCGGATTGCAAACACGCTGACTGTACGGCTCTTTTCTCGGTTGACTGTAAGTTTCAGCCTCTCCTCAAGATATTTTGTACTGCTTTCCAAGAGTCTCTCTGATGCTCGCTTGCTCTTTGCAAGAAGCACAATGTCATCTGCATATCTTATGCATGGAACACCTCTTTTCAGGTATTCCTGGTCGAACTCATTGAGGTAGATGTTTGCCAGCAATGGTGATAGATTTCCACCTTGTGGTGAGCCTTCCTCTGTGTCAATGACCACTCCGTTTTCCATTACACCGCTTTTCAGATAGCGCTTTATCAACTGTACTACACGTTCATCTTTTACATTCTTTCGGAGAAGATTGATGAGAATTTCGTGATTAAGAGTATCGAAGTACTTTGACAAGTCAAGGACTACAACAAATGTATAGCCTTGTTCTGCATACTCCTTAACCTTAAGTATTGCATCTTTTGCACTTCTGTTCGGACGATAGCCATAGCTACCCTCTGCAAACAGCGGTTCATAGATTGGCACTAACTGTTGGGTTATTGCCTGTTGAAGTGTACGGTCTATCACTGTTGGTATGCCAAGCTTTCGCACACCACCATCTGGTTTGGGAATCTTAACTCGTCTTACTGGAGACGGAGTATACTTTCCACGATAAATGCGGTCGGTTATCTCTCGTTGATGTTCCTTTAGATATGGAAGAGCCTCCTCAATGGTCATGCCATCAATTCCTGGCGCTCCCTTGTTTGCCTTAACTCTCTTATACGCTCTGTTAAAGTTGTCTTTATACAGTATCGTTTCCAAAAGTCTCGGCTGTGCACTGTCTCTTTCTTTCCATATCCGATTGAATGACCTAGACGCTTTCACATACCCTTCATGTTCCGCATTATCTCTTTGCGAACAGCCATTGTTTTCAATGTTTTCTGCCATAGACGGTCATTCCTCCTTTCTCGGTCATACTCAAGACTCCTACTGATTCGGTCCTTCACCTCTCGGCTACTATGACCTCTGCTGACTTCTGTGCGTTCAGCATTGCTTTATGCAATGGTTACCTCTTTCAAGGCATACCGCACAGACCTCCCTAGGTACCACACGTTTCTTCCTCTCCATCCATCTGCCTCATTTATCATGCATGATTCCGTGTAGTTATTGGGCTTCAACATGGCTTGCTGTCTTACCCACATGCATGACCTCATATGAGATTTCTGTTCGTCAGACCAGAGATTTGCCCGTGAGTTCGTATATTCCTCACATCCAGCTTTCTTCAGATTCCATCTCACGATGGACACCCTTGCCTTCGGCTATATCCTTCCCACTACCGGGCGGATTCGGGACTTTAACCCGTTAGAAACGTGCGCCGCTAGGCGCACAAGTCATATACTGCCAGTCCTTTCTACAGACTGGCAGTTATGTCTTGTATTTCATTATATGAACCAGTGGAGAGATTGTCAAACAGAACGTCACTGTGCACATATGAAAAGCGGAGCCCGCAAACGGACTCCGCTCTGGTGTTACTTATTTATCATTTTTTCTTTTCTTCTTGTAGAAGATTCCGCCTGCAATGGCAAGGGCTGCGATTACAAGAACTGCTGCATAAGCACCGATCGGGGTGTTATCGCCGGTCTTGACTGCTACCTTTCCACTGAGTGCACTGCTGTAAGAAGCCGGTGTTGAACCTCCGCTTACAGGAGTTCCTGATGACGGAGTACTCGTTGTGGCTTTGTTGACAATCTTAAGCAGGCCACCCTTGTAAGAATAATCAATTTCTCCACTTACAGAGAAGTTATAATCATCATCAACTTTGATCGTTACACTTCCTGCACCTGTATATCCGGTCGGAGCCTGAACCTCTGTCAGAGTGTAGGTACCCGGTTCAAGTTCTAATTCATGAGCACTTGCCTCGGATGTCCACTCATCGATCACAGATCCGTCCTCATCAGTCAGTCTGAAACTTGCACCTGCAAGACCGACACCATTTCCATCAGTCTTCTGTACGCGAAGCTTACCGTCTGTATCTTCCGGAATTTTGTTTACAAGGTTGATGTTACCGGCCAGGTTATCCTTACTTAAAGCAACTGTACCTTCACCGGTTACTTCATATTCAAAGACATCAAGGTCAAGAATATTTCCGTCTGCATCTGTTTCCAGAATGTAGTAGTTGATCGGCTCTGTACCGTCTTTGCCTCCAAGAGGGACCTCAACAGTAACTGTGTCATTCTGTACCAGAGGTACTACTTCAAACAGGTTGTAAACGCCATCATCACCTTTTGTAAAGATACCTGCATAGAAAGTATCATCTACCGTTGTCTGAGAATTACCTTTCAGTACCTGCTTGCTGATGTTGATCTCACCTTTGTAAGAATAACCATCTGGGATATCATAGAATACATTCTCCAGATTTACAGCACCCTCCTTAGGACCTGATTTGAGATCCAGTTTCACGGTGTTGCTTCCTCCGTTGACTGTACACATAAACTGTGATCCATTGTGCATTAACTGTGTTTCAAGATCGATCACATTGCCATTTGCGTCTGTCTCATATACATAGTAGGTACCCTGAGCCAGATTACTGAAAGTTACACTTCCTGCGGAAGCATTTACCAGGTGAATTGCCTGAGGCATAGAGCCTTTATACGGATACTTACCTGCTGCATCTGTGAACAGATTTACATAGAAGGTATCATCCTCTGCGATCAAGTCTACGTTGTCACCGCCCTGTGCCAGAGTAACTTTCTTAGTTACTGTAATCTGACCGGAACCAGATGCCTGATAGTCAACCATTATGACTTCAACCACGTCTTTGTCTTCCATCTTAAAGGTCTGGTCTGGAGCTACGGTGTAGCCGGATGGTGCGGATACCTCGCTTAAGGTGTAGGTCTCGCCTACTGTGAGGAGACCAGTGATCTCGTGTGCTTTGCCATCGGTTGTCCACTTGTCAATTTCCTTGCCTGTGGAATCTTTAACTACAAGCTGTGCACCGCTGAGTGCTTTGCCGCTCTCGTCAGTCTTGAGGATGCTTGCTTTAGTCGGAGCATCTTTCATTGTAACAGTTGTAACTTTTTCATTTTTGCTGACTTTGAACTTAATATCTAAGGATACTCTATAACCACTCGGTGCACTGGTTTCAGTAAGTGTATATTCTGCTCCCTCAACCAATTTGCCTTTCAGAACATGTGCTGTTCCATCTGTCTTCCAAGTATCAATCACCTTTCCTGTAGAATCTTTAAGTTCTAATGTAGCACCACTTATAGCCTTACCATTATAATCAGTCTTCTGAATACTTACTTCTGTGTAATCATCCTTCATAGTAACAACTGTAGGTTTATCACTTGCATTAGCTTTGAATGTAACATCAGAAGCCATCTTATAACCTTCTGGAGCTTTAATTTCTGTTAATACATATTCTGCGCCTTCTACAAGTTTGCCTTCAATTGTATGTGCAGCATCTGTGGAAACCCACTGATCAATAATATTACCGGTTGAATCCTTAATCGCAAGCGATGCACCAGCCAACGGTTTGCCATCTTCATTTACTTTAAGAATCTGAACACCAGTCTTCTTATCAACCATAACAATGTTTCCATTTTTATCCTTCTGTCCGCCACTTACAATTTCTACAGAACGTTCTGCATCATTGTTAATCTTGAACACAATTGGATCTGCTTTCACATATCCATCCGGAACTTTAGTTTCTTCCAGAATATAGCTATTACCAGCAACTAATCCACTTGTTACTACATGTGTTTCATCTTTCTTAGTTTCCCAATGAGTTACTTCAGTACCTTTCTTTCCGTCTTTATACTCGTAAAGAGCAAGAGTAGCACCTTCGATTTCTTTATCAGCAATATCTGTCTTTCTAAAGCTGATTCCCATTTCTTCGTTTACAAACTTCTTAACTACAATATTATTCTCAGCATCGATATCGACATCTGAAATATCTTCTTCTGTAGTTTCATCTTTTCCAGTTACAATTGATGCATCCAGAGTTCCATCACCTTTATCTTCGACTTCTACAACGACTTTACGTGTTGTCTTGTCATAAATGTAGCCGTCACCTGTTTCTGGGCGCAATTCACTAATTATATAAGTATGTGTTCCTATCGGATTGTGTGTTGCATCATATACATATGAAATTTTTGAAAATTTAATGTTTCCATTTTCATCATTTGTGCCTGTTGCAACCTGATTACCATTTTCGCTGACAATGAAATTAAATGCTTTTTCAGTAAGTTTTCCACTATAATCTTTAATTTCCTTCTTACCTGTAAATTCTATAGAACCTTCTGCCTTATATGCATTGTCAAAAATAATAGTATCTACTGACGTACTACCATCTTTTGTGACTTTCATAATCTTCTTTGTTACAGAAAGTTTATTCTCTTCATCCTCTGCAGCACTTACAGTAATCTCTACTCTATACTCACTATTGCTGTATGTATAACCCTTCGGAATGTTTTCCGGAACATCTTCTTTTACAGAATAATAATAAGTATTTCCTACATCTTCCTGTGAATATTTAATGGCTTCAAATTTAACATTTGATCCGTGATTTTTCACAGTTTGAGTATATTTTGGAACATCTACTTCTTCACCATTCACAGTTTTCTTAACAGTTAATTCTTTTCCCTCTTTATCTGTTTGAGTCAATGTAAATGAAAACTGATCATCTTTGAGTTCAAGCGGAGTTAAGTTCTTTTCTGCTGAAATCTGTGCTGTTCCATTAGCTGTATATTCATTAGTAAATGTTGCTACTTTGAATGGCTCTGCTATTTCATTCTTAGTACCATCCTCATTTACCTCTGTACGATACTCTGTTGCTACAACCTTAAGTTTACCATTTTTATTAGGATCAGTAATCTCTACGGTTATTTCATAGACTCTGTTAGAATCTGTTACACCTGTAATCTTATTTTCATGATCTTCTCTAATAGAATAATGGTAAGTCTTTCCAACATCTTTCAATGTGTACTTGTCAGTCTTAAATTCAAACTCTTTACAAGCATCTCCCTTATCATTAACATCCGTTTCTTTTGGTTCAATTGTTACTGTATCATATTCATGATTATTCTTAGTAACAATAAATTTGAATTTGTCTCCTGTTTTAAATTTACGACCATTTAAATACTTAACAGCCTTAATTGGGAAAGTTGCCTCTGCATTATAAGTATTAACAAATGTAGCTGTTTTTCCTTCTTCTTTGGTTTTCAAGGTATAAAGTGTAAATTCATTTCCATTAGTCGCTTCTAATTGAACATTCTCTTCTGCCGGAGTTACTGTTGCTGTAAGTTTTCCTTTTCCATCATCTGTTAAATTAACTTTTATAGTATAACTTGCCGAATCATAAGTAACACCATTTAATATATATTTGCCATCTTTTTCAGTAGTACCAGATTTATCTTCTGTAATAATATATGTAAATTCTTTTGATCTGGTGCCATCTTCTTTCGGTGTTATATCTTCAAGATCCGCAACCGTATAACTCATAACCGGAAAAGTAAATTTACCAATTCCAGTTTCTGAATCAACCTCATATCCTACTTTTTTTGTTTCTGTAGAATATTCCTGTCCCTCTGGATCAACTGCAGTAAATCGTTTATCATTCTCTCCAGTTATTACAAATTCAAATGGCATTGAATCACTTAAAGTATTATTAACTAACGCCTTTGTACCCGCAAATTTTATGCTGGTTGTTGAATCATAAACATTTGTAAATGAAGCTTTCTTGCCTTCTGGGACTGGTAATGCATATATACCATCAGTTCCAGCCTTCAGCTCTGTCTCTCCACTTGTTACTTTAGCAGTAAGATTTCCCTTTCCATCATCCGTCAATGTTACAGTAACAGGAATCTGCGTGGTATCATATGTTATGCCATCTTTTTTGCCAGACTGTGGATGTTCTTCTGAAACCGTGTAATTAAAACTCTTTACAAGTTGTCCATCTTCATTTTCTGTAGCACCCGACATATCAGCTGCCGTATAGGTCATCTCGTCAAATATAAACTCAGAAATTCCTTTTTCATTAGGGGTTCCATTCTGTTTTGACTGCGTATTACTACGACTATTCTCATCATTAAATCTAGCATCATTACTATCCACAGCAGTAATTACAAAGTTAAATTCTCCAGCTTTCATTTCTTTATTTTCAAGAACTTTCGTTCCCTTAAGCTGAACCTTTGTAGATGAACCATAAACATTAGTAAATGTTGTCTTCTTTCCTTGTGGAGTCGGCAATTCATATTTACCTTCACTACTTTTTACTGGATTTCCAGTATTATTATATAGAACCTCCGTTGACAGATGTCCAAATCCATCATCCCTTACAGTTACTGCTATTTCAATTTTGCTTTCTTCGCTATCATATTGAATTCCATTAATATTTTTTCCTGCATTTTTTTCGGAAATCTGATAAGCAAAAGTATTTTCAGACTTGCCATCAAGATCTGCAGCTGTATATGTCATATCAGGGAATATAATTTTATCACCTGTATTTGTTACTTCTTTTTTATAAGTCGCCTCTCCGTTTTCATTTATAAATCTCTGATCCTTTTTAGGTGAATCTGTTGACTCAATAACAAAAGTGAAATCACCAGTTTTTATATCCTTATTAACCAGTGCTTTTGTTCCTTCAAATTGAATTGTTGTTTCCGCATTATAAATATTTACAAAATTAGGCTTCTCTTGACTATATTTATCGCTATACTTTTTAGGTACCGGCAACTGCAGTGTATTATCCCCAGATTTAATAGTTTTTTCTGTTTTTGTATTTTCTTCACCAACTACACTAACCACAGCCCGTGCTTCCAGAACACCGCTGCCCTTATTTGTAACAATAACTTCTACTTTATATTCCGTAGAATCATATGTTATATACGGCTTATCATCTGCCTGTGATTTTTCTTTTAAGATATAAGAAAATGTTTTGGATTGATTTTCACGTAGTATATTTCCATCATCATCTACTAAATCTTCAATATCATAACTAAGAAGAACATTTACATTCTTTCCGTCGTTAGATACAGATTTTATTACATTTGAGGTATCTCTTTCATCAACAAGTACAAATTCAAACTGATGATCATCTTCTCTTAATTCTTTATTTTCCAGTTTTTTTATTCCAGTGATGTTAATATCTAATGATGCACCATATTTGTTAACAAAAGTAGCTGTTTTACCCTCTGCGTTTGGCAACAGATATATATCACTACTATCTGGCTGGATAATTTTATCACAAGTTATAGATTTAACTTCTGACGTAAGATTTCCCTTACCGTCATTTATAACTTTTACCTGAACTTTATACGAATCTTTGTCCGCAGTAATTCCATCATATTTGGACGTCTGTTCTTCAGTTATTATATAAGTAAATGTCTTACTGTCTAAAGGTATACCATTTGCATCTACTAAATCAGACTGCTTATATGTAAGCTTAGGAAAAACAATATCACCATTTGCATCTGATGAAACTTTATATCCTTTTCCCTCTGTATACTTATCCGATGAAAATCCTTCTAATGTTGTGTTTAAATTCTTTTCATCACATTCAATATAAAAATCAAATGTCTCATTTGTAAGTTCTTTATTTTTTATTCTTTTTGTTCCTTTGAATGTGACAGAAGTCTCTGCACGATAAGTATTTGTAAATTCTGCTGTTGGAACTACTCCCTCTGCAACAGTACCTACAGTTTCAAAAATATAGCCTCCATTTAAAGCTTCCTCATCATTTTCCTTAACATATTTAGATTCATAAACAGTAATTCTCTTTTCACCAGCTGCCGAAGGTGCTGACTCTACTTCTATTTTAAAGTATTTTACCGTGTCTGCATAATCAACACCATTTTCTTTACCCGATGTGGCAGGAATTTCTTTTACTTTATAATAATATATTCCATTCTGTGTAAACTTAATTGGTGCAAAAGATTCTGTACGAATACTATTGGCAGTTCCTTCTGCTGAATTGGAGGAAATTTCAATTGAATTTGTATTATTCGGTGGCATTGGTGGATTATTCGTTCCAATTCCAGAAAGTTCAAATGTGAACACTCTCTTATTATTTGCTCGCCAGTCATTATAGTTTTTATTAACCTTAAACGATACAGTACCTTCTTCAGATGAAATATTCTCTACTGTATAAACATTAGAGCCCAACTTCAAGATGCAATTACTATTATCAGCGCTCGTAATCCATCCTTTTTCTTTAGTCTCTTTAACGTCTATAACATCTGTCGCATAGAGTCCAGTTAAAGTAGCATTATATGCCGCTTGTGTTTGTCCTTTTTTCACCCATAAGGTTATGGTAGCTTGATTTCCCTTATATTTAAATGTTGGTTTATACTTATCGTAATCTTCCCCTTTCGTACTTGGATCTACTAATGTCACACCAGAGAAGTCCACATTCTTATTTGCACGAGTTCTAGTCAGATTAAATGTAAATTTTGTGTCGTTTTTAGTTCCAACGTTTGTAGTTTTCCTTAAAGTAAATGTTGCCTTTTCTCTATTATTGAATTCAATATTGGCAACATTTCCATTATCTAATTTATAACTGCCATCAGAACCCATAGTATACTTAGCTATATTCTTAGTTACATTTAATTTTTCATTATTTTTTGTAACATTGAACGTAATCTCATAGTAACTATTATCGTATTCATAATCATTATCTGTTGTTTCTATTTCTCGTACCTTGAACACATAAGTTCCTTCGTACTTAAATACTATTTTAGGAAATACTGCCTTACCAACAGAAGCATTATTACTTGAAACTTTTACATTGTAATAACTGGAGGCATCTGCATCATATGCTGCAATCTCAGTTGCACTTATAGTTTGCGGATCATTTGGATTTTCAACCTTGTATGAGTCTTTATAATATACACCATTTGATGGTGCAGTATATGATTCCAAGACCATACTAAAATTAAATTGTTTGGCATAATCATCTGGAATCGGACTATCGTTCAGATTTTTCAATACAGAAATCTCTGCTTTTGCTTCACTAGGTATTGGTTCATCTCTAAAAAGAAACGTTACACCATCTTGAATATAATTTACTTTATTCTCATATTCTGAACCCTTAAGAAGATTTTGTGCAGTATCTTTCTGTCCACTATTTTGATATGTCACAAAATAGTATGGTTCTGTATTTTTCAGATAACCTACTGGCTGAGTAATTTCCTCAACTTTATATAATCTGCCAACTGAAATATCTTTAAAAAGAATTTCACCAGTACCATCTGCAGTAGTCGCGCTCGCAACTTTATCCTTAAAGCCTTTAGACAAATCAGTCATATCTTTAATTTCAGATAATTTAAATGTTGCACCAGGAATTCCAGTAAATCCAGTACCACTCGTATATGTACTGATTTTTTTTAATCTTACAATCTGCTTTTGTCCAGATACTGTAGCCCCTGCACCTGTAATTTTTACATAATCAGTCTTAGTAACTGATTGTTTTGTTATACCCTCCAAACTAGCAGAATTGGTTACCTCTTCTGTAGTATTTTCTACTCCAGTAACTTGAACTGTATATGTCAAAACTGCTGCAATTCCATCGGGAATCTCAATTCTTAACTGTTTTGAATTTATGTATTCAACTTTAGCACCCTCAATTTGCTGCTTATTTTTATCAACAAGGCGTATTGTGTTCTCAAGTATACTTGCATTCCCTGTTAATGTATCTGTCAAAATTAGTTTTCCATTCGGCTGTGACAACAATTGTTTACCAAATTCATTGATATTAATTGTATATGAAACTCTACTATTTTCCTCATCTTTTACACTGGTTTTAGTCAAATTATTGTTATCAAAGTCAACATCTTTATCAGCATGATTTGTATTTCCTTCCGGTTGCTTTCCATCTTCTCCTTCTTTGCCCCATGTCCATGTTGCACTATTAGCATTTTTAACTTCACTGTCATCATTCATACCCGGCACAACTGTATAAGTAATTGTAACCGGATTCCCATAGTCAACCTTTGGAATATGAATCTTTGCAACCTGACCTTCAACATCAAATGTTACATTTTCAGTAATTTCTTTATTATTACTGTCGGTTACCTTAAAATCATACGGTGTTTTAAATTGTAAGTTTCCTGTTAATGTATCTGTTACGTTTACATTATATGCATTTGCATCTGTTGCAGTAAGCACAATTGTAAAAATAAGGTTTCCATCTGCGTCTACCGTATAATCTTTAATCCCTGTTAATCCCGTATCTTTAAGTTTTATTGTTGTCTTTTTATTTCCAAATGAAATGTTTACCTCTTCATCATTAACAATTTCATTTTTCTTTAACTGTGTATATAACGAAAACGTACCAGAAATATTATTAGGATGATCTTTAAGATATTCTGGATCATAATTAAACTCTATTCTATTTCCACTACGAGTCCAAGTTCCTGCATCTACCTCTGATGTAGTTCCATCTTCATTAATTATTTGCCCTTTAATCGTACCAGATTCAGGAATCTTATAATCAAGTTGATCTATTTGTGGTAAATCGTAATAAAAACCTTTTGGATTATCTGGCGTAGGTTTTGTATCTTCTTTAAATGTATATGTCATTTTAATATTAACTTGCGCATCTCTATCAAGAGCAGGAATCGTATCACCTTCATTATATTCGTCTCTTCCTACTTTATAAGTATATGTTACATCTGCGCAATTTTTAATATCTTTATCTGTATTAGAATTTCCATTTTCATTTCCAACAACTGTCTGGTCCCCTTCGCCATCCTGTACAGAAACTTTATCTTCCATTCCTCTCTGCGCCAGTAACTTCTGCTGCTGTTTTTTCTTAGCAGCTATAGTTTTTTTATCTTCCGCCGCCTGAGTAGGTTCCGGAGTTGGTGTTTCTTCCGGGGCTTCTGTTACCTCCGGTGTCGGTGTCTCTTCTGGTGTTTCTGTTACTTCCGGTGTTGGTGTCTCCTCCGGGGTCTCTGTTACTTCTGGAGTTGTCTCCGGTGTAACTTCTGGTGTTGCTTCCGGTGTAGTTTCCTCCGGTGCCTGTGTAGGCACAAGGATTTCTGTATTCTGCCATGTATAGCTGCAGGATGTTCCATCCACATACCATGCATCAACTACACCTGTCAGATCTGCCGGGATGATCTGTGCTGCGAACTGATATTCAGCTGTTTCGCCTGCACCGATTGTCTGGTCAGTCCACATAACGATCTGATCATAGCCGTTTGTGCTTCCATCCGGAAGATCGCTTGTGTTATTGCTGTCTATGTAGTAAGCGCCTGCACCTGATGTCTCCGCGCCGTAGCCGTTTACATAGTTTAACTGAGAAGAGTTAAGCAGTGATTTTACGCTTACACCTGTTGCAGGGTTCTCAGCGTCATTATTTGTAATCTGAGCGGTCATCTGCACAAAGTTGCAGGTGGTTCCACTGACATCCGCCTGGAACACGCTCTGGGTAATGGTTGCAGATACATCTGCATTGGAAGTCTTTGCCTCAGTTGTTGCATTTCCTGATTCCGGGCTTCCGATATCTGTACTGCCATTCCCATTTTCCTGCGTTTCCTGGGATTGCGTCTTATACTCCTCTCCGTTTGCTCTTGTGTCGACCTGACTCTGAGCCGGCTGTGTTTCTTCAGTCTGTTCCTGATTACCGGCAAGTCGCTGTTCGATCTGTTCATTTGTGACATCTGCAAATACCATAACTGACTGTGCATTCTGCAGCATCATAACTACTGTCAGCATCATAGCAAGTATTTTGCGCCACTTTCTGGTCTTTTCCATAAACCATTCCTCCTGTCTTTTTTATTTTATTATAAATTTTTGATAGCTGTCCTGTGTGTTTATATCATTGTCTCTGTCGTCTTACTCTTCTTCTCATGTGACCATGTCACACCTCCTTTGCGTTCCGGGGGAAGTTCATAATCCATGGAAACATCCCTTGTTTCTACCTTAACAGTTATTTTCTGACTGCCCATTACTTTTCTGAAATTGGAAAGAATTCTTCTCGCCACTTTCTGTGAAGATTCGTAATTGCAATAAGGAAGCATTACCAGGTATTGCTCATCACTGTACCTGGCAACCACATCTCCCATCCGCAGATATTTCTTCAACACCTGCCAGAGTTTTGTGCTGGCTTTTTTCCTGTAATATTGTATCCTGGCCGGATCTGCCTGTTTATCCTGCAAATCCAGCCGAATGGTAAGAAGCATAACATATTCTGTGATTCCGGCGCGCAAAGCTCTTCTGGCTTCCAGACGGTAGATTTCTCTGAATACCGTGTATTCGCAGAAAAAAACGCCCTCCGGATCCTGCTCCTGTATTTCGCCGTAGATATCTTCCAGCGTTGCCTGGGAAGCGTTCTGGTTCATTCCCAGGATTTCATCATATAATTCCTGCATTTTCAGGGAACTGTAGGTTCCCAGTTTCTCATACAGAATCTTTACTGCTGTTTCATATTGCTTCAGTGCATTATCTGTATCACCCAGTCCGATCCAGTTTTTAATCAGCCAGTAATGAGCATCCTCACTGAGCTCATCATTGGCTAATACCTGACCGCAGATTTTCTGGACTTTGTCATATTCCTGCATACTGTTGCACAGTTCACACGCTTCATTTACAAGTCTCAGATACACTGAGTGATAATATGTGAACCGTACTGCAAACCAGGATTCTGATGTAAGAATCGAGGTGCAGGGCTTTTTATAGCAGTCCAATGCCTGTTCGTATTTTTTGATCCGAAGGTCTGTATTGCCTTCAGATTCTCTTGTCTGTTCTGCATAATACTTAAATTTCTCCACATCACTGCAGATTTCTATTTCATTATTCCAGCCGTACCTGCCGGCCTGTGAGACTATGTACTCCGCAGTTCCAAGCTGTTTCAGTATATTTCGCAGCCTGTATATGAGATTTTTAAGTGCGCCTATTGGATTGGACGAACCACCATTTCCCCACATCAGCTCTCCAAGTTCTTCTGCCGGAATCATCCGGTTATAGTTCAGAAGAAAAAATGCCAGAAGTGTTATGAGCTTTTTGGAATGAATCTTCTCTTCGTCCAGATATCCAATATCAGTTTCCAGGCAGAACTTTCCAAAAAAATGTACAATTACTACCTGATTCATCTAATCTTTCTCCCTTCCCACTGCTTATTGCTTTTCGCAAACTCCACAGAGGACTTTATCAAAATCAATAATCTTTCTTCTTCTATTATAACTTCTTAATATTTTCAGACTTCTCTCGGTATTATTATAATCTTCTCAGGTCACAAATCAGTCACATAATTTTATTTTTTACATAAAAATCTTCTTTCAAAAAACTTCCCTGTTTTACCTCATAATACCATGGTTTAAACTGTCGGACAATTCCCGAAATATACAAAAATCCCCGACAGGAAAAACGAAATTTTCGTAATCTTATCTGTCGGGGATTCATATTTTAAATCTGTCAGAAGTAATCATATCCTCCATGGATATCTACAATACTTCCATTCATGTAGTTATTGGTAAGTATACTGTACGCCATATCTGCCACGTCTTTGATCTCACCGAATCTGTGCAGTGCGATCTTGCGGTTGATGCGTTCGTAGCTTTCCGGTGTGCGGTTCTCATGCCAGGGCGTCTGGATGAAACCGGGGGCAATGGCATTGACTGTGATGCCTTTTGGCTCAAATTCCTTTACCAGCGATTTGGTAAGGA
>SKEQ01001000.1_pt1 | contig 14079 bp, 7 predicted proteins | sample 4826751 | NCBI WGS metagenome assembly SKEQ01 (sample SAMN11008805, study PRJNA524170) | human gut metagenome | biome: Human fecal sample; material: Feces; isolation source: fecal sample from pouch patient p44 | host: Homo sapiens | place: Israel: Tel-Aviv | collected 2013-07-11 | reverse complement strand
ATACAAAGGATCCTTGTTTTTCATTTGTAATTGCAGGAGCGGAAGTAGTATTATAATCCACAGGTTTTATTTCACAATTTTTTCCTAATACATTTTTTCCATAGTCAATACACCAAGTAGCAACTGCCCAATCCGCATTTTTTCTATTAATACCGTATTCATTCATAAGTCTTTTTACGAATCGAAAAGCAAAAGCATTACTAATTCTAACAGTATTTTGTAGTTCTTCGTGTATTTTCATGTCGTATAAGATTAAAAGAAGATTGGCTTGCATCGGCTCATTTGGAAAAGAATCTTTAACTAGACCATAGAATACTTTTTTGTTATATATTTTGTCATGGTACGAACTGAAAAACTGTGTTAATATATTGTCGAGCACAAAAATCCACCTCTCGTTTTTTTATTAATCAACACCTAATGCTTTGAATACAGCTTCCTGTGGTGTTGTATAGAATATAAGGTTAAATGCTCCAACCAAGTCAGACGGAACAGAGCCTATATCCTGTGCAGAAGTAATAGGCAATAAAACCTTTTTAGCACCGCTGTCCAAGCAAACCTGAAGAACATTTGACAAATCTTCTGCTTTTAATATTGTACCACTTATACTAATATCGCCTAAGATAGCAATGCTACTTAATGTAGGTTTGTTGAGAGCAGCAGAACAAATTGCAATTAATGTAGGTAATGTCATATATTTAGACATACCAACTCCGTTAAGATCTTGATAGTTTATAATATAGTCTTTTGTTGTGGTGCTTATAGCACCACTAATTGAAGCACTGTTAGCTTTTAAATAATCAAATGCTGTCTTTGTAGCTTCTTTAACTTCTCTGTCTGTCCCAATACCTGTACGCTCAAATTTGCCATTTCCAGGCAATACTTGTGTTTCGAGCCTGAATACACCAATCATACCGCCTTTTCCTCTGGAAACAGTATAAATCTGTCCTGGATGGCTCATTCCTTCAGGAATCAGTTTGCCGCCACCTTGCTCAGGTACGCCAACATAATATTCTTCAAATGTTTCGTTATCTATGTATGAGAAATTTACATCGTAGAACTCCATACCGCCAATTTTTTTTAGCTGTTCTTTAACTCTACGCCTCATTTCTAAAGAAATCTTTACAATTTCCTCGATTTCTTCTTTTGTGAATACTCCATCAGGATATAATAGCTTTGTGAATCCCGAAATCATTTTTCTGACAGCGATAGTATCACGCTGATTTAAGTTACTTCCAAATTTAAAGTATTTATCGCAAGCATCGCCATAAGGTTTTTTTCTCATTTCACGGAGATATTCAGATAGATAGTCAGTGATAAAGCCATAATCATCAGTAAAGAAGTCTGGACGATATTTAGGAATTTCCCAGCCGGGAATATAGCAATGTATGCGGTCAAGGAAAGCTGTATCATAAGCTATAGCATCAGGAAACGGCTCAAAAAGATGTGATGTTTTAAGAAGCACATCAACATCGTGATTTATGTTACCAACGAAAACCATAGAAGCTGATGCTGCCTTTTCTTCTTTACCACGAGCGAATGACCCTGAAGCCATATAGTCTTTCATTATCTGCACGCCATCTTTATCTTTAAAGGTAATTCCAGCAACTTCGTCAAATGCAACACAATCCCATAAACCAACCAAGCCGATCTGTTTGCTAGCCATATTGTAGAACAAATTAGCAACAGTAGTTTGACCCCCTGAAACAAGAACACTATTAGGCGATATTTCTTTGTAAATATGAGATTTACCAGTGCTGCGAGGTCCAAGTTCACAAAGATTAAAGTTGTTCTCTACAAGTGGTATCATACGGGCAAGAAGCAACCATTTTTCTCTGTACTTAAATTTGTCAGGCTCCATACCTGTAGAACGGAGCATAATATCCATCCATTCGTCTTTCGTAAATGCTTTCCTGCCGTTTTTGATTTCGTCAAGGTCTATGTGAGGCATCTGTATAGGTGTGAGCTTGCGAACATGAATTGGTGTAGTGTTCTTTTTATCTTCTTCAATAAATTCATATTCAAGCTGCATTATACACCAAATACCACCACAAAGAAGTCTATCATACTTTTGCACATAATTAGGGTGGATAGGTATTTCCTTTATTCCCAAATTTGAGAACTCGGCTTCATATCTATCATCTTTGATATTTAAATGAGCTGTTATTCGATCTATTACTGTATAAGCTCCACGTTCTCTCAAAATAGAGAGTATTTTTTGTGCTTCATCAGGACGAACATAGTTGTCTGACAAGATGCGTTTCACATTATTTACGCCTTCTTCAATAATAACAGGGTCATCAGAATTGCAATATTGACCAAGCAAATATTCAAGTACATATATAGGAACATTTGCACCTTCTTTAATTGATTTTGTTAAATCTTTTCTTACAATCCTGCCATCAAAGTGTTGACGAAGCTTTTTATTAATGTTTTCTGTAACGCTTAAGTCTTCAGTGGAATCATTGTCGGCAGTATATTCTTCATTACGTTCGTTGTTTGCAAAATCTTCCATAATCTATTCCTCCGTGAAAAATTTATTTTTTTTAGTGCCAATTAAGTTCTTTCCCGATTCTGTCTGCTATTGTATATCCAATAACTGCCCCCAAGTAATAAGGGGTTTTTGTAAAAATTCCTGTTAAAGCAATAATAGTTACTACAGAAGTTCCTGTCCATATAGGGTATTGTTTATTTTTATTCTTTTGGAATATGTGCAGTAAATATTGTATTATCAGCGTTAAGATGAAAAAAACTATACCATAAACAAAATAATTCATAAAAGTACCTCCGTATTAGAAACCAAAATCATCGGCAAAAGCTATATCCATAATAATTTCTCGTCTTAATACTTCAATATCATTTTTGTCATCATAAGCCACAAGATAATATTTGTGCGATTTGTTATATTGCTTGTTCTTAAATGAGAATTTCAACCTGAATACACGTTTTGTAGCATCGGTATCTTTTTTGTCAGCAACATAGATGTTCTCATTAGAAATTTTTTCGTTATCATCTGATATAAAAAAGATACGATAAGTAGTTTTTTTCACAAGTTCGCCTATAGGCTCTGTCTGTATAAAGTCAAGAGTTGTTATAAGATTTGTAATCTTATTGGTTAGGCTGACAAGAGAAATCTGTGCAGTAGTTGTTTCTTTTGTTCCTCTTTCAAATTTAACATCAATTACAGGAATGATAAGTTCATGCGGTGATGAGCCACCGTGTACAAAGTTTTGACCGCTACCCGGAGCTTTAAATATATCAGTTCCCAAAGGATATGATACAAACATATCCTTATTGTTTGTACTTGCAAGAGGAAGCGAGAGAACGCCACTTGAACCAAGCGAATTTTCTGAAACTGCATATCGCTGACCGTATTTGCCTGATGATAACATACTATCGCTGATCTTATCGCTTTCACTTAATTTATCACGTTTGTAGATAAATCCGTGGTCAGCTGTAATAATAAAGCGGCAGGTATTAGCCTGTGATGAAATTTTACGCATAAGGCTATGAATTTCCTCGATAGCTTCTTCACAAGCAATAAAAACTTCATTTTCGGTATTTAATCTATCTCCACGAGCATCTATTTGATTGTGGAAAATATAGACAACCTCTTGATTTGTAAAAATTTCTCGCAACTCATCTCGTTTCATATTGCGAATAGCATCAAACCATACACATTTACTATTAGGTTTGTATTCTTTCAAGATGACTTCTCTTTGCTCGGTTGAAGTGGTAGGTTTCCCATCAACCAACACATCAAAGTTTTCGTTATATTCTATTGTCTTGTGTGGTAGAAGTGCAGCCATACCAAGTGCAGTATATGATGGCAAAACACCTTGCATTGCTGATATTTCTGCGGTGCATTTTTCATCATAAGACAGTTTTTCAAATAATGTTTTAGCAACATCGTATCTTAAAGCATCAGAAACAATAACCGCTGTGCGTTCTTTGTTGTTTTTTACTTTGTAAGAGAAGAAGTCTGTCTGTGAACGAAGGCTTGTTTTTCCTTGTGCCTCCGCAAATTCTGTATTCCAATTTACAGTGATTTTATTTAAGTAATCATTAGTATAAATGTTTTCTACAAGTTCACGAAGTTTTTCAAATTTAGTTACATCTTCGATACTGTCATAATAATAGTAGAAGTATCTGTAGTGTGTATCAACTTTATAGAATCGCTCTGTATATGCTTTGATTATATTATCAATTTCGCTTTGTGGCTGATAAAAGCTGTTAGAGATAATATAAAAGGCATTTTCAATAACAAAATATTCATTTTTGTATTTGTTTCCAAAATGTTTTTTTCTTCGATCAGCACAAAGTTCAGGGATTGATTTGCCGTTAAGTTTTGCACCAATATCTTCAAGTTCAAGTTTTTCAATGAACCATTTAACAAGGAGTTCGTCGACTCCGGCAAAAATGCAACAATCAGTAATTGCATCAATATCAAATTCAGCTAAATATTTTTTACAGTTTATTGCATTGTATGTTATGTCTGAAATCTCATCGAAAAGAGAACTGTACAGATAGCTGTTCATTAGATTATCCATAAATGCGATAATATTTCCCGACTTGTACGAAACAAATGGTTTCCAAGCCTGTGGTATATCGGTATGAATACTCTTTGAAGCATAGGTAACAAACATAGTAATGATGAGCTTTTCAAGCGTAGGCTTTGAGTCATTGTAACCGAAAGCTAAATCAGCCTGTTGCCAAAAAACAGTAAGTAAATCATACTTTTCAAATTCGGCAAGGTATTTATTATCAACCAATCCGTCACTTGTTAAAATCGAACGCAAAACCTCCTCGAATGAGGCGGTTTTATTCTTGCAAAGCACACTCATCAAAGCGACTTCAATCGTGCCTCTGTTGAAGTTCTCAATTTCCAAATCATAAAACTTCTGTGTTCTCTCTTTATTCGCAAAGAACTTAATATAATGCTGAATAACCGGCTTGTATCTTTCGTTAATGCCCAAATCAAGTGCGATGAGAGATGCACGGTCGGCGAAAAATTCTTTGGAATATCTGATAGTATCAGCAAGATGATTATTTCTTATGTCCGGTTTTGCAAACGGTGCGTATACAAGATAATTTGTAGTTGTGTCCTCGCGTTCCAAAAAATATTTGATGTAGAACTGGTTGTCCGGCTCAAGATGTAGAACCTTTGCGTTTTCCAACTCTATACTGTCAATATCTTCCTCAAACTCTGCATTAGCGTCATACCAAAACACAAGTTTACGGACATCACTTGCAAACTCGCTATTTAATTTATCTGTAATTTGTTTTAAATTTAGTTCTGCCATAAGCATCCTCTATTATTCTTCAATTTCTTTCTGAATTTCCTCTATTGTTCTTGCATTGACATATCATTCCTCATATCTTCGCTAAAATTTGCATTTTCTCTCCGTCGACAGTCTGTACTTTTTCGTAGTTGACCTTAACTCCGTCGTCAAGGTCGATGTCAATACGAGAAAGAGCCAAGTGAGCAATTTTAGCATCGTAGTCTTTAATTTCTTTTATCTGTTTCTGGAGCTTTTCTTTACGCTTTGTAGCATTGGAAATTTCTTTATTATCGTGGCTATTGTCGATAATTTCCTGCATACGCTCTATTTCTTTTTCGTACACACGCTGCATACGGTGCAGATATTCAACACGCATATTACCTGTTGTATCGGCATTCCAACGGTGCATATAAACAAGTGCCTTAAAGCCGTTTTGTTTACCACTGTCAAAGAGCCAGTAAATCGGACGTTTCTGATAAGTCTTGATATGGTCTTTGATAAAGCCATTAAGGAAGTAGTTTCTGATTACTTCACGGTTTGTCTTGCCTTTGTTACCAAGAGCATTTGCAATAAAATCAAGGTTTTCTTCAAGCGTATCTTCGCCATATACCTTTTTTAGCCAAGCACAGAATAAGCCAACAATATCATCTTCAAAATATTCTTCATCTGTAATTGGAATACAGTTATCCTCATCGGGAATAAAGGTCTGATACTTACTGTCGTCCCATTCTCCTCCGGCATAGGCGAGTCCGTCAATATCAAGTGAATAACGACCAAGCATACAGCCGACCGCATAAGAAATCAAACTCTTAATATCTCTCTGCAAATCCGCTTTGCGTACGGTAACATCTTTATCTTCAACTTCAGGTGTCAATTCATCTTGCAACCCATAAATGTCAATAAATATACGGTTCAGTTCTTCTTCATTTGCTTTAAGCTGATTGAAGCGGTCGTTACATTCGTTCGTCCAATTTTCAAAGGCTGAAGATACTGTATTTGTGCCATAGCAAAGAAGCGGATGTTTTTTGAAATCCCATGAGGTTTCATAACTGTCCCAATCGGTTTTAGACAACTCAATGCATTTTTTAGAAAGATTTACAACCTCATCTATATATATGTTATCTAATAGTGGTAAAGCAATTATATTCATTACCTGATAGTTAATTGTAGGATTTGTAATGTCAAAAAACAATTGTGCAGGTTTGGAGTTCATCAATGCACAGATATACCTAATATCTAATTTTTTGGTTGCAAATATACTTGATCCAGCCACATCCCATAGTGCTCCTTGTGGAAAGTATCGTGCTGAAAAAACACCTGATGTTACAAATGACCAAGTAACACCTTCCTGGAAATAAAAATTACTATTCTCAGTTCTTGCTCTTGTTAATGTTTTCCCATTATCTATCCAACGAAGCAAGTATTCATTGTTTCCATACCATCGTCTAAATCCACCGCCTTTATTATAAGGAACCCAAGCATTATTGAATTTTTCTTTTTCTTGATTACAGATGTTTACTTTTACTTTCAATAAAGAAACTTCATGCCACAAACGAAGAAAGTAATTATTGTTGCCCGTAATTATTCCTTGAAATGAGTACGCTTCTTTCTCAAGAGGTTTCCCATATTTAAACACTTTAACAAACGCATCACTTACCCAATACGCAATAGATGAGCCGGGGATTTTTGAGAAGTTTGACTGGTCGGCTTCATAGAAGTATCCACAATCTTTATTTGTAAGAGCTTCAAGAACTTTTTGTTTTTGTACTTCCATGTCGCCCTTGAAATCTTCAAGTCTGAAATATAAACCATGTTTATCGCACTTGCTATTTTTTAGTACAAAAGAAGCTATATCAACTGTTGCTTCTTTGAAAAACGCTCCTTTTGCCATTTGAATAAGTGTTGTAATATGCTTATTATTAATAATATATTTTCTTAAATTTTCATAAGTTTTTATAAACATCCACACATTTGGTGTCATAAAGGCAGAATAGCCTTCTGTTTTGCAGTAACCAAAGTTACGATACATAAACACACTAAACAAATCTCCTGAATATGCTTTATAATTATCAACAACAAATTTTTTGAGTTGCCCCTCTAATTTATTCATATATGGTGGATTTGTGCAGACGACGGCATATTTTTCGCTCATAATCTCCGCCTGTTTAGCAAGTTGAATCATTTTAGGCAGAGTATCATTTATCCAAGCTGTTGTAGAAATTTCTATCTGATATGTAATATTTTCAACACTTTTTAAATATTCAATAAAGCTCGCATAATCTCGTGCTTCAACAGTCTGCAAAGTACCGATTTCTTGTGCATCTCTATATACATCGACTAAATATTCGCCTATTTTATTCTGCTCGCTATCGTTTGTCAAATCGTCGCAGATAAACTTATCGATAGAATTACTTTCTTCAACAACAGAAAGATTATTAGAAATACCTTTTGTCAATGCACGACGGTTATAACTGCGTGCTTTCATCATTATAGCAAAATAAGCAAGCTGATATGCACGTTTATCAATATCCATACCGTAAAGGTTATTCTGAACGATATTCAAAGCAGCATCCCTGTCGGAATATCCACATTCACGGTAGATTTCCATAAGCACATCAAAAGCATATACGAGTATATGACCGCTACCCATACAAGGGTCAAAGAATGTCATATCGGTTGGATATATTTTTTCATCAATATAGTTGATTTTTCCGTCTTTTGGAGTGACAAAGAAATCAAGTTTTTCAGCTAACTTACTTTGAGGGTTTCTTTCTATCCAATATCTGCCGAGAGAGTTATCAACCATATAACGAACAACCCAATCTGTGGTAAACAACTGAGTAGCCGCTGGAATATCCTCCTTTTTTATTGTTTTTCCGTGTAAAGGGTCAATTACTTCTTCGTGCTTCTTTGAAATATAGTATTGGTACATCCAACCAATAATCTCAACCTGTCCTTCTTTTTCAACATTAAAATCATCTTCATCTATATCGTGAACAAGATGATGTACAATTCCGTCTGTATCCGTAAAAGAAATTGTGAGCAATAATTCCGAATAGTCATCTGTTTTTTCAAACAGTTCCGGCAAAACTTCGTGGAGCTTATTGCATTGCTTAATAAAGAGCATACGGAACAACTCATCCAGTTTGTTTTCGTCCTTTAATTGGATAACTCTATCCTGCTCAAAAGGTGTAAATTCTAAATCAGTATCAAAAGGAGTTGTTACAAAGTCAGGCTCGTTCTTTGCGGCATTTTCAGAAGAAAGCACACGAATCCCCGAAGGCAAATAGTCATTGATTTCCATAAAGCGAATAGCCACAAGTCTGTTGAACCAAGTGTATGCAACTTCTTCTACAATATATTCAAAGGCTTCTTTATATGATTTTGAGCCTTTTTCTTTTGCATTTATAGCGTCAACAAGGGCTTTGCGTTGTTTAATTTCGTTGCCTGAAACCTCTGCGTAATCTTTTGTGCCAATATCAAAGAATAGTAAATCATTTGTTGAAATAGGAAGTGGCTCGGCAATACCACTATCTGTAATGCCAAGCATACTTGCTTTATATGTAATATCAGATATGAGTTTTTCTCTCGCCCATACCGCAAAATTTTTTATCGCTGTTTTGTTCATTTCGTCCTCCATGAATGGATTGGTTAATCTGTTTTTTTAAAATTCAATATTAACTATTGTATCTGTTTCAAGTATTTTTATTAGTTTTTTCTCAAGCTCATCAACATATCGTTTTACATCAGCTTCAGTTTCAAGCTGCCAAGATGCTGCGTTGTTGATTGTCTTAATACTTACGGTTTTCTTTCTCTTAACCTTTGGAGTTGGAGCAACCGGTGCATTTTTTTCGTCCCCGTCATTATCGGTTTCAGCCACCGGTTGTGGTTGCTCTGATGCAATAATAATAGCCTCCTCTTTATCAATCTCATTTAAACAACGTACCTTGAGGGCATCTGCCTCGACCTTGATATTCTGTAGAGTTGCAACATTATTACAACGAGATGCTTTGTCGCTGATTTCTTGGAACAGGTTAACATATTTGCTCGATAATTTATCATGGCATTTTTTGTCATTCAATTCTTCAAAAACACGTTTTCTCGCTTCTTGAATAGCATTCTCAATCGGTTTTTGCAATTCTAAAATAAGTCCGCTATAAAGTTCTATAAACTCATTACACAAATCAGGCAGTTTATAAATTTCGGAATAAGGCATTCTGTTTTTGAGAATTGTGTTGATACTTGCAACAACTGATTCTATATCGCTATTTACAATGAAAGTCTTACTATCATCGTAAATTTTCATTAATTTGAGTGACTTATCAAATATATCCTTCTGTTCGCCAGCAAAGAACTTCTTGACAGGTTCATAATCCTCTGCAAAATCAAGGAAATCATCTTTTTTATGGTCGATTTCCGCAAAGAACTCATTTGAGTATTTCATTTGCAAAACCTCTGCCATTAATTTTTTGCCGGAAGCAATAAAATGTTTGCCTGGATATGCAGGTTGATTATTGTAATAAATATCTAACTTTTCAAGGTCATTCTTCAAGTTGTTGGTATAGCCAAGGAAACTTTTCATAATAGCGTCATCATCATCGCTTACTGAAGTTATATTAAAGAGTTCCTTCATTACTTCACGGACTGATTTCTTCTGCTTCTCATTTGCCTTAACACGCGTTTCGGTCATCAGTTTTTCGTTAAACTCTTTTCGTGTCAGATAGCGAATAATTTCCTCCGGCGTATTAGATAAGAGGGTTACTGTTTCGTTATTTACAAACAAGGAAATTTTGCCTTCTTTGAATAGCTTTGCAACAAGCCAATGTATATCTGCTTCCACAAATCCGTAAGGAGCTTTTAAAAAACGCTCTAAGATTGACTTCATAGAAGTTTTCATATGTCTTTGGGTGTTGAGCAAGATATAGTCATTTACATCGTTGAGTGCCAATTCATTTATTACTTTTTTTGTGCCGTCAATATTGATTTGCTGATTGTTATTTTTAAACAATATGCGTATGTCATTTTCGCTCATTGCTGTATCTATGTATGACAGTTTATGATAAACGGTTGACACCAATTTACCGAGTGCCTCATTTATCTTTGATGTAATTTCTTTTGCGTTACTTTGGAGTTTATCGCCATTCACATATATTTCTGCATTTTTAAGGCTTTCGGAAAGAAACAGCCTTGCCGCAGCATTTCTTTCACGCATTTCGACTTTCTTTGCTTCCGTAATCTTTTCGAATTGAGTCACCTCATTTTTTGCATCATAACGAATAAACTTCTCTATCTTCTTGACAGAACTGATTTCGTCAAGAAACGCTCTGTCATCTGGCAGAACCACAAGTACACAGTTTGATTGGCCTGACAATATTCTCATTATGTGTTCTTCAGCTCTTTCATCGCTATTTGGTGTGAGGATTTTAAGTGTAATATCATTATGCTGATTTGCTTTATATGGTTTGCCGTCCACTACCTTATTGAATGCAAAAGCATATCTTCCGTTAAAATCAGGATGACGGTACTTATTTTCGGCGTAAAGATCGTCAAAAATCATTTCAGAAACTTTGGCAGTTACTTCACTGGAATCAACATTCTGTGCTTCAATCGCCCTGTTGATTTCTTGTTCTTCATCGGTAAGGAATACATAAATATCACCATTTTTCTGAACCAAAGTCTGACGAATCAACTGTTTTAATGCGTCCTCGACTTTCTGTGTAAGTGCCATACGGTCGTCGTTTACATGCGATACCATAAGGCTTGTAATATTCTCTATATTCGCCTTAATTTCTTTGACGTATTTGATCATAAAGAGTGTTTTAAGCACGTTTACATTAAAGCATTCTTTTTCGTGATTCGGATTAAGATAATTATTATCTAAAGCACGGGAAATTACACCCTTATGTGAGTGGTCTAAGAATTGCTCAAGAGCGTCATAAAACATATTAAACGGTACAAGTGTCCCCGGTTCGTCGTTCATTACTTTAACGGCAGACTCTTTGAAAAGTGCTATCATTGAACGCTCTCCCTCTGCAAGGTGCTTTCCTGATGCACCGTGTGTACGAATAGAAGTAAGAACACTTCCAAGTAAGTTAAATTGATATGGTATAAACGGATAAATATCCGCAAAATTTTCTCTGCCGGAATATAACTTTTTTTCAATTCCGTCGTTAAAAAGAATAAGATTCTTAATCACAGTTGCCTTATCATCATAAAGGAGGGTAAGCGTCTGTTTTCCTGCATCGTTTTTCTCAAGGATTCTCTTTTTGATTACTTCATCAACATTTGCGGAAGAAAGAGAAAGACGTGTGTCAAAACGACCTTGAATCTTTGAAAAGTCATTACCCTTTGTCTTTGTTATGGAATCAATATCTTGCTGACTCGTGACAACTATCCAAGCTTTACCGCCGCAGGCTGTTCCTAAATCTTCCGTTGCGGTCTGAAGGTTAAGCATAAGTTTTGAGTCATCTCCTATATACTGACCGATTTCATCAATTAAAAATACGATATGATGATTGCTTTCTTTTTTATCAAGATATTTCTTTACGAGTTTTGCGAAATTCTCTGATTTATATTTGTAATCACCAGTTGCTTTTTCACACCAGTTCCTTGCAGCTTCGGTGCTCATAAAATTAATTTCATCAAGAACATCTACAACATCGTCCTGAATAAAGTCAAAATCACTGCGTGCTTCTTCCCAGGATGAGCCGAAGTTGTTTTCAAACCTCTCCTTGAATAAGTCATACTTACCTTCTTCTGATAATTTACGTTCCAAATCAGCAAGAAATGGATTAGAACCGCTAAATCCTTGCATCTCATTGAATACATTTTGCAATACCGAAAAGATAGCTTCTTTTGACTGTTTACCGCTTACTTCACTTTTAGAGTCTATATTAAAAAGCACAACATCAGTTGGTACGGTAGCCGCAAGACGCATATCTGCCAGTACCATCGGATCAGAAATCTTATTATCATCAATGAAATAATCAAGAGCTTTCTTGTCACCTACTTCTCTGTTCGCAAGAAGATAAGATAAGATTTTCAAAAAGTGAGATTTACCACTGCCAAAGAAGCCGGAAATCCAAACACCCATTTTATCCGTATTTTCATTAATTCCTTTCTTATAACTTGCAAAGAAATCAGAGAAATGCTTTTGAAGTTCTCTTGTAACCACATATTCTTCAAGTTCTTGTTTAATATTCGCATCGTCATCCTGACCTACTTTAATTACACCTTTAATATCTCTGTCAATAGGCTTTGAAAATATATTTTTGATAATCATAATTCTTCTCCTCTCAATCTACGAGTTTAAATGCTCTGTAATAATTGTCGTCTTTTATTTCTCCAAAAAGTACAAGTTCCTGCCCGTCGTAATTGCCGGGATAAAACATAACAACCGGAACAGTGTCAATCATCTGATGTAAATTATTCAGCACTGAGTGTGACCTCAATATTGGATAACACTTTCCGATACCTATTATGAACACAACCGATTTTTCCGGTGTGTTTTCTTTGATATAATTTATGAGCAAGCTGTCTGATGATGTTATCTTGAGCATATTACTGATTGATTTTGATACTCTGTCAAATCCTCTCTTCTTTTCAAAGTCGTAACATTTCTCTAAGTATCCCTTTTTTTTGAGAATATCAATCATTATGTCATATAAGTCAAAAACAACAATTTTAAAATCATCATTAGAGTTTTCACTTTTCTTTTTTATATATTCAATTCTTTCTCTGATATACAGTTCTTTTTCAGCAGGGTAATCAAAAATATAATATCCGACTTCATTTCCTAAGCCCTTATTTTCTCTAAACGAGGACTTTTGTATCATTTCTTCGGCTTTGTCTAATCTTTCGTCAAGCGACATCATTTAATCCACTCCTGTAATTGATTTAATAATTGCACCGTATCCGCGAGAGCTAAGATAACGTTCTAATGTAGTATCGAGAATAGGTGGTGTTATTGTTTTTTGCGTATCTAATATAGTAATTAAATTTGCATCCTTTAAATAGGTCATATATGTGCTGCGAAGTCTTTTCTTAGTTGTGTCTTTCCATATTCTAATTTCTTCGTGTTCTGTTTCTTTTTTTGAGAAGAATACCTTTAAATCTGTATCTTCAATATTCGGTATTCCAAGTATTACTTTTTCTCTGTATACTTCATACATAAATTCAAAGAACAATTTATCGCCTTTAAGTATGGTTATTAGGTTTATTATTTTTTGAGTATTCAAATCAGAGTTCAAAAATAAATTCATCATAGTTGTATCAAGCATTTTTGCCCTATTTAAGATGTAAGCACACATTCGTTTTGCTCTATATTCATTAGCTGTTCCAAAGAGATTTTTTTCTATGCATATTGATTTAATTTCTTCATATGATTTTCCGTTTGAAATCAGTTTTACAACTTTTTTTAATTCTGTAAACCAAAATGATTGCGATGTCAATCCGGCACTATATATATCGGGTATCATGTTTTCCTCCTTGAGCAGATATATTTTGACAATTATATTATCTCATAATAAGTGTACGATAAAATGGATTTTATTCAATGATTTCGTCATCTCCGATAACTTCCATAATATCGCCAATATCGCATTTAAGTATGCCACAAATTTTTACAAGAATAGAAAGTGCAATAAATTCATTTTTATTTAGTTTGGTAAGAGTGGAGGGGGCTATTGCAGCAGCCTTTCTTAAATCAGCTTTAGACATATCTTTTTCAACTAATTTTATCCATAGTTTTTTGTAACTTACTCGCACTATATTAACCTCCAAATGAAATTTGATAAAAAAG
>SKEQ01000998.1_pt1 | contig 14134 bp, 5 predicted proteins | sample 4826751 | NCBI WGS metagenome assembly SKEQ01 (sample SAMN11008805, study PRJNA524170) | human gut metagenome | biome: Human fecal sample; material: Feces; isolation source: fecal sample from pouch patient p44 | host: Homo sapiens | place: Israel: Tel-Aviv | collected 2013-07-11 | reverse complement strand
AAAAGTCAATTGATAAAATGGAGTCAAGTTCAGAGATTTTTATCAGGCGATTTATGAGGAGTCGAATAGCTAAAAGGCTTGATGATGGATCAGTACTGGAAAGTAATATCCAGGCAGAGGATATCCTACAGCTGGTGAATGAAGAATATGGGTTTTCTAATTATGGTTCTGTGAAATATACCCGTAACGAAATGTATTGGATCGGATATATTTACAGGTATTTTGTAATAACCTACGAATTAACTTCCATGCAAGTCTATAAGATTGTAAAGCCAAAGGAACTGAGAGGGCTGTTTTTGCCATATCATACAATGGATCCATCTCAGGCTATTGAGCGAATATTGGAAGCAAAAGGTCTGTTTACAGATGAAAAAATGGAATTGGAACGTCAGTATGAAATATTCAAAAGAATACGAAATAAAAAAATATAAGGGACTATCGGAAATTGTAACATACCTCTTTTCCTTCTAACTAAGATTAGATCTTATTAGATTGGTACGTTATAATTATAGTTTATCACAACACTTCCACCCACCGGTCTATATATCCTTTGCAGGACGCACAGCCATACCTTTCGGGCTGTCATCAGGAAATTCTTCAATTACACTTGTAAGCAGTGTAAGCTTAATTGTATTAATTATTTCTTTACATTCGTCCTTACTTTTGGGGACGTCATAATCCGGTTGAGTAACTGCAATAGATTCCATAATATCTTCAAAATAACTGTTATGACAATAATCAGATAAAACTTTATATAAATTATATAAAGAGGTCTCATCTTCAGGAATTTCAAAAATCTGAGATAATTCTCGAAAATTATTTCTATAAAGCGTCATTCGGTTTCCGCCAAGATTTTTTAAGACCTGTTGAGGATTATCATCTGTTGTATTAATCGATTCATAACAACCCAAGTCAACATATTTGCCCAGATAGTCTGCATAAATTTCTGGAACTGTAGAATGCTTTTTGTTAAGTGCCTTAAAAACAATAGTACTCTCTAAAGTATTTCTTAAAATAAGTAGTATATATCTAGGATGCTCTTGGAGGTTTAAATCATCAATAAAATCCATATCCTCTATAAAGTTTTTTAAAAAACCTGATTTAAAAAGCTTTTCATGCATATCTATAGTGGAACTTGTACACAATTGTTCATAAATTGTAAATAAGATATCATTTAATTTTTTGCAATCACTATTTTGGCACATTTTTTAATCCTCCTCTATCTTTTAACAAAGAACCTCCAATTATATTAATTGGAGGTTCTTTGTTTTAGGAATCTGTATTAATTACCCAAATGGATTATTTAACAGTAGCCTTTTTCAGGTTTGACCATGGGCTGAAGACTTTCTTTCCATCTTCGGATGTTCTGTTGAATGCATGCATTCCAACTACCCATGTTCCCTTTTGGTACATTTTTGAATGTTGCTGTTACTGTACCTTCTTTGAGGTTCAGCTTCTTGTGATTTCCATAGTGGTATGGACGTGTCTCACCGTTTTCTTTCTTGGAATCTGTTCCAAGTACTACATCGTAACCAGTTGCGTTTGCAGCTGCTTTGTATGTTACTTTGATAGTAGATCCGCTTACTGTTACGTTTGTGATAACTGGAGCGTCCGGTGTGATTGCGGATACAACGAATGGATATGCATTAGACCAGTCGCTGAATACTTTCTTACCGTTCTCATCACGTTTCCAAGCGTGGCAGTATGCGTAGTAAGTTCCCTGCTGTACATATTTGAATGTAGTAGAGGTCTGAACCTGATTCTTGTTTACGGAATCATAATCTTTGTTTGTGATGCAGTCACGGTCTGTAGAGATTACATAGTCGTAACCTGCAGCACCTTCGGAATCACCGGAAAGGATAGCAGTTGCCTTGTTTCCAACAACTTTAACGCTAGTGATCATTGGAGCATCTGGTTTTTCATTTTCAGCTTTACCTTCTGCCTGTACAGTCTTTGAACCAGTATAGTTCTTAGATGTAGATTTGGCAGCTACTGTATAAGTATCATCACTATTCTTTGTAACTGTATATTCAGATACTGGAACTTTGATAGTACCATTAATTACAGTTGCTACACCATCTTTAACAGTAACATCACAATTAGCAATTGTCTGTTTGTCAATACCCCATTTATCCAGATCACTTGCATTAATTGTACCAGATGTTTTGTATCCATTAAGTCCAACAACAGAAACCGTATATTTCTTACCGGAAGTTACTTCTGTATGACTATCATATACTAATTTGTAATCCTTACCTTCTTCAAGAGTCTTTCCACCAAACTGAACGATTACTTCTGGTTTAACTGGAAGACCACCTGCATAGACACCATTTCTAACGGTAACATTTGTCTTATCAAATGTAAGAGAACCAATTGTAAAATCTGTCTTAGCTGCAACACCTGTAACTTTTGTATCATTTACATAATCTTTAACAGTATCTGCACCTGCAAAATTGCTACTATCTTTAGTTACAACAATAATAGAACCATTTCCAGCAGTATCACCGTAAATATTATTTACGTATCTGATCTCATAATCGTCTGCTGTAACTAAATCTGCATAAGTGCCTGTTGGAGCAAATTTTACAGAAGCAAATTCTTTTGCTGTTCCATCATATTTGAATACATTGTTAAGATTACTGATTACTTTTCCGTATTTGTCATATACAGTAATGGTACCTGTTAATGCGGCTTTTTTGATATCAAATGTTCCGGTTGTAGAAGTACCATTAAAGTTCTTGTTATTTCTCAGTTTAGAAATTGTAACACTACCAACGCCCTTACCAGCATTGACATTTGTACCATATGCAGTTACTTCAAACTGGGAAGAAACGGGATTATCGTTTAAAGTAACTGTCAGATTTCCGTTAACTCCGTTAGAAGTTCCAAAGTCTGGACGAACCTGTTTTCCGCCTTTGTATTCTGCACCAGATACAACAATTTTTACATCTTCGATATTAGCCGGTGTAATCTCAAATTTTGCCTTTGCTTCACATCCCTGATATTTTCCGCGTCCTTCAATCTTAAGTGTAGCAGTACCTACATCTACACCTTCATCTACGGCTTTAACAACATAATCTGTACCTTTTTCCAGTTCTAATGTACCAACCATAACTTTGAAGTCAGGAGTGATCTTTCCACCGGTATATACATAAGAAGTTTTATTCATAACAATGTTGCTGTCATTTAATAAGCCAGATACCAGTTCTGTTCCTTTTTCAGATGTAACAACATCTTTTTTCTTTCCTAATGTTCCAACAAAGTTCGGATTAGTAATGGTAACTGTTGCGTAAATCTTATGTCCCGGAGTATTTGAACCAGCTTTCTTTCCGTTCATAAATTTATAATTTACAGTATAGTCGGAACTTGTAAGAGTTGCAATAGTGGTTTTTCTGTCATTGCTCTTAGCAATTACAGTAACCGGCAATTCATATTCAGATGCTTTAGTAAAGCTCTTATCAAGAACGACTTTTTCCTGAAGAGTTACATCAGCACTAGTAATTGTCAGTGGTGTAATTGTATAGTAAAGGTTAAATGTCTGATCTTTTAACGGAGAGCCTTCTTTATTAACTTTGATTGTTGCATAATGTTTGTTTCCTGCGTTAGTTACATCTGCGCTATATCCTGTAATTTCCCACTCGCCACTCTGAAGTACTTCTGATGCAGGTGATGTACTAGTACCGTTATTCACAGTTGTTTTGTAAGAAACTGTAAGTTTTCCAAAGTCTGTAGAAACCGGTTTAATCTCTTTTCCTGTATATTCTTTTGAAACTGCTTTTTCTGCACTAACAGAACTAATTGTAATCACAGAAGTTTTAAAGCTGACAGATTTAACGCTTCCTTTTGTATTATTACCTTTGGCATAAACATCAGCAATAAAAGTTCCTGTAGTCGGAAGAGTATCTGTACCTTTGTATGTTTTACCCTTATCGTCAGTAATAACGAGTTCATAATCAACGTTGTTTCTTAAATTTAACAGAGTATCACCTTTATGGAAAATAGGTGTAATATCCTGTACTTCAGTACCACCAGTTACAGTTGGAACAGTAACTTTGCAATCTGCTAAATCTAACTGTACAATTTCAAATGCACCAGTAATATGTAAATCTGGTACTTTTGACTCAGTAAAGTTTGTTAATTTACTCTTGTCTAAAGTGATTGTGATGTTTTTCTTTCCAACTAAATAGTTGTTAGCTCCACCAGTATTGTCTGTTGTGGCATCTTCAATTGCATAAGATAAATCTGCACCACTTAATTTTCCGTTACCTGTTACCAGTGCTGGATCTTCAGATGCGTTAGATTCTGCAACAGTGATTTTTGAAATTTCAGGCTGAATCGGGTTACCTGTATATGTATATTTTACATCTTTTTCATATGTGGCAACCATATCATCCTTAACATAATCTCTTGTTACAATGTTGATTTTTCTTGTAGTTGTACCTACATATGGATTGTTTTTAACATCATCTCGAGCACTTACTGCAACAATTAAAGTATCTCCGGCATTTTTTGCTTTCTGCTCAGTAGTAACTTTAAAATATTTTTCAAAATCAACAGGACTTACAGCATATGTTCCATATAAACTTAATACTCCAAATTTGATATTTTTTCCATCTAAGGAAAATTCTTTGCCATTGTATCCAAGCTTATCACCGATAGCAGTATTTGATTTATCTATTAAAGTAAATGTAGCCTCTTCGATGGACTGTGCTTCTACTGCAACCTGACCAACAACAACATCATAGTCGTAATTATATGTTGCATCATTTCTCCAGATATGAAGTTCTAATGTTTTTCCAGCATAATCAGGAGCAACATTTGCTATATTAGCAGCTGATACAGATGTAGCAGCTGTTGTATCTGAAATTACATTTTCAGATGTACCAGCGATTCTCCATCCCCAATGGAATGAGTTTACTGCAGCTGGATTTTTTTCACATACTAAGTTTCCTGTAACATTTACAGACTGTCCCCAAATTACTGATTTTGGCATTTTCACACCACTGACATCAATATCGGAGTTGCTGATTGTAGTATCCTCTGTTGCAGCAACTGCTGTATTGTCTTCTACAACTGGAGTTTCTGCTGTTTCATCAGCAAATGTTTCAACAGCCGGAGTTTCTGTAGCTACTGCAGGATCTGTTCCATCGCTGAATTCAGCAGCCCAAACCGGCACATTAGAGGTTGCCAGCATTGCAACGACGAGAGACATACTTAAGGTTTTCTTAGCCATGCCTTTCTTCGTATTCTTAATCTTTGTCATGATTATAGTTCCCCTTTGGGTGATGTACAGGTTGTTTTTATGGAAATTTTCGTATCCAGAATAGTTTTCGAGATTGCAGAGTATATAAGATATATCATTTATAATTATGTTTTTTGTGGGTTTTTATATTTAAATCATCAGTTATATTAAGAAATCGTTATGTTATCACATAAAAAGCTTTCAACTATATCAACGAGATACAATTGAAAGCTCTATTTTAAGTACCAAATTTTTCTATTGTCTTATTATGTATAGCTGCCATAGGAGACGTATTCTAAGCAGTAAGGTTTGTTCCGATAGATGCTGCAATCTCTTTTAACTTATCGGCAGAAAAACCAGTATATTTTTCAATCTTATCGAGAGATTCTTTATCTTTGATCATCATTTTTGCAAGAGATAGATTTTTCTTTTCTACACCTTGCTCAATGCCTTGTTCAACAAGTGCTTTTCCCAGATTACACATATCCTGCACCTCACTTTCAAATTCTTCTGTCATGGCGATGCCAAAATCTTTCTGAAGACGTTTTTTCTTTGTCTCAGAGGATGTAGAAAGAGAGAAGAGTGTATTCAGCAGATCAAGGATCTCCAGATCACTCTCTTTATCTGCATCACCTAAATTTACGATAACAACTTCCATAAGGTCATAACTGCCAAGAGTTTCATAAGGCTTTCCCAATACTGTATCCTGTACTGTATGGTATCTGAAGATTCCATTTCTACGTTTTTTCGCCGGATCCGGGCAGATCCAAATACTGTAGACTTTCTGAAGCTTTTCATAATGTTCACCAGTAAAAATAGTTCCATACTGCTCGGAAATCATTCTTGCACAATAATAAAATCCTCTTGTAACTAATGGATACCCCGGTGTGTCATTTAACTGGATTTCCAAATTGATGATCAGCTGTACGGGTTCTTCGGTGTTCGGAATATATGCCTTAAAACGAATATCATAATACACAGTCTGGTCTTTGATAGCATTTGCTTCGGAATTAAGGCAGTCTATTTGTTCGTTTCCATCCAGTAATTTACTGCGGTCAGGATGGTCCTGATGTACTGCCCGACTGGAAATTTCGATATTTTCTTTCAGGCAGTTATCACAGATAAAATTGACACTATATTGGGAAAATTCTTTTGTACAGGATTTGAGGATCCAGGCAATGACTGCCTTATAGGTTAATAGTTTCTTGGCACATTCATCATATCTTGCACGATCTGCGGCAAGGTCTATCATTTGTGCCAGATTCGTTTGACGTATTATGGATGTCACCTCCTGTCACATATTTTGTACTTATATTTTATCAGAGCAGATATTTATTTACCAGAAAAATTTTTCGACAATCGCAGGATAAGTTTTGACAAAGAAAGACCCCAGTCAAAATGACTGGGGTTTTCTTTTTAGGAATCTGTATTATTTACCCAAATGGATTATTTAACAGTAGCTGTTTTCAGGTTGGACCATGGGCTGAAGACTTTCTTTCCGTTCTCGTCACGTTTCCAAGCGTGGCAGTATGCGTAGTAGGTTCCCTGCTGTACATATTTGAATGTAGTAGAAGTCTGAACCTGATTCTTGTTTACAGATGTGTAATCTTTGTTTGTAATGCAGTCACGATCTGTAGAGATTACATAGTCATAACCTGCAGCACCATCTGTATCGCCGGAAAGGATTACAGTTGCTTTATTACCAACAACTTTAACATTGCTGATCATAGGTGTTCCTGGTTTTTCATTAGCTTCAGAACCAGCTAATGTAACTGTCTTAGAACCGATGTAGTATTTACTATCTTTTGCCGGAGTAACTGTTACTGTTCCGTCAGCATTTTCTGTAACAACATATTTTTCTGTTGGAACTTTAACATTTCCGTTCATTACAACAACAGATACAGAACCTTTAGAATTCTTAGCGGCTGTAATATCACAGTCAGCAAGATCTTTTTTATCAATTCCCCAGTTAACAGAAGATGTTGTTCCTGTATATCCATTGATACCTTCAACACTTACTGTATATTTCTTTGTTGTTGTAGGCTCTGTATAAGCACCTACACCAACTAATTTGTAGTCCTTACCTTCTTCTAATGTAAGAGCATCTCTACCATATGATACTTTAACAACTGGTTTTACTGCCATTCCTTCAGCATAAGTACCATTAGAAACAGTTACGTTCTGATCTGACAGCTGAACTGGAGTAATTGTAAATTTCTTATAAGTAATAGCGTTTACTTTCTGACCATTTTCATCTTCGAAAACCTGATTTGTTGTATCGTTGTTGCCAGCATAGTTGCCTTTACCAACTACAGCGATATATGCTTCATGGCTGGCATTACCTGTTACATTGTGGAAGTATTTAATTTCAAAATCTTTTCCTTCTTCTAATTTAACAGTTTTATGTGTAATCGGATCAGTATAAGAATAGTTGAATGTTGCGCTTGCAAAAGTATGAGCTTTTCCATCATAGATAAATGACTGATTAGCTACATTAACTTCTTTTCCATTTGCATCATATACTTTAAATGCATTAGCTACATCATTAGACCAGATAATTTTCTGACCAACAATCTTAAAGGAAACTTCTTTACTTCCAGTAAAGTTTTTATTACTTGCTTTTGGTGCTAATGTTAATGTACCAGTACCAACTTCTTTATTTGCATCCTTTGAATCTGGATAACTAATTGTAAACTGACCAAGATCAATATTTACAGTACCTAATTTAGCTGTAATCTGTGTATTGTTATTGGAATCTTTTACTGTAGGACGAATCGGATGTCCGGTATAGCTTTGATCATTTACATTTACAGTTAAAGAAGACATATCAGCTGGTGTAATCGTAAATGTAGTTGTTGTAGTAGATGTATTGTCATAATCACCTTTTCCAACGATTGTTACAGTTGCAGTACCTACATTTGTACCGTTTGCAATAGACTTAATTTCGTAATCTACATCTTTTTCGAGTTCTTTTGTTCCATCCTTTACAATCAGTTCTGGAATAATTGCTTCTCCTGTGTAAGTATAAGATGCTTTTTCTGTAGAAACAGTCCAATCACTTGCCTGTGGTTTGCTGATTTTAGAATAACGGTATACAGCTGCAGGCTGTGTAGTAATATTATTTCCGCTTGCATCAACACCCCAGAAATTTTTATTTGTAATTGTAATCTTAGTGCATTATTTACGTATAATATTTATTATTTCACAATTATACAATTACGTTGGCTGTTGATCGGCGGAATTATATTTGATGATTATATAAATCGTTGTATTCTATATGAAACGAAAAAAGAAATCGTTGCATTTCGATTGGAACGATTTTATACTATATATTACAAATCAATATTGGGTTTCAAAGGGTTGAAAATGTGGAGGAGAATGTATCATGAGGGAAAGCAGAACATTGGAATATAAGGAAAATCTGTCATCTAACACGTTTCTGAAAACGATCAGTGCCTATGCTAATTATGGCGAAGGAAAGATTATATTTGGAATCAATGATCAGGGGAACGTCATCGGCATAACAGATCCAGTGAACGGATGTCTGAATCTGGAGAATAAGATCAATGACAGTCTCAGTCCTGTGCCGGAGTTCCGTCTGGAGATACAGGAAAATACGATCGTGCTCACTGTTTATGAAGGCAGGTATAAGCCTTATCTCTATAAAGGTAAAGCTTATAAAAGAAATGATTCTTCTACAGTTGAAGTGGATCGTCTGGAATATAACCGGTTAATCCTGGAGGGCTGTAATCAGACTTTTGAGGAGATCACTTCATTCAATCAGCAGCTTACTTTTGCTAAATTGGAAACAGAATTTATCCGGGTAATGGGCATTGAGAAGATCAATAAAGATATTTTAAAAACTCTTGAACTGTATTCTGATCAGAGTGGGTTCAATAATGCAGCTGCACTTCTTGCTGATGATAATCAGTTTACGGGAATAGATATCATACGTTTTGGTGATACCATAGATGAGATCATGGACAGGGAATCACTGGAAAATATTTCCATACTTTCTCAGTTGGAAAAAACACTTCAGATGTTCCGAAAGTATTATCAGTATGAAAAAATAGAGGGAGCCGAAAGGAAATGTATTGACAAAATCCCGGAAAAAGCCTTCAGGGAAGCAATAGCCAATGCTCTGATCCATCGAATGTGGGATATCCCGGCATCTATAAAAGTCAGTATGTATGCGGACAGGATTGAGATCAGTTCTCCGGGAGGGCTTCCTGCCGGAATCAGCGAAGAGGAATACCTGAATGGTCAGATATCCATACTCAGAAATCCTATTATCGGAAATGTGTTCTTCCGGCTAAAATATATTGAGAAATTTGGAACCGGAATCATGAGGATCAATCATGCTTACAGGAATGCACTGATAAAACCATCGTACCAGTGTTTCCGTAATTCTATTAAAGTAATTCTTCCTGTTATAAGGGAAAACTATAATCTGAATGAAGCCGAACAGATACTGGTCAGAATCCTTAAGGGAAAAGAAAAAATGTCAAGATCAGAAATTGAGAAAGCAGCAGAAATGGAAAAGAGTAAAGCAGTACGTACTCTGAACAGCCTGATTGAAAAGAAAATCCTGAAAAAAACAGGTGCAGGCAGGGGAGTCAGATACACCTTGAAATAGCAGAAAGCAATATAAGGATAAGATTCTGTTAGAATATATGGTATAGGTTTATTAAAAAGAAAGACTCCGGTCGCAATGACCGGAGCCTTCTTTTTAGGAATCTGTATTAATTACCCAAATGGATTATTTAACAGTAGCCTTTTTCAGGTTTGACCATGGGCTGAAGACTTTCTTTCCGTCTTCGGATGTTCTGTTGAATGCATGCATTCCAACTACCCATGTTCCCTTTGGTACTTTCTTGAATGTTGCTGTTACTGTACCTTCTTTGAGGTTCAGTTTCTTGTGAGTGCCATACTGGTATGGACGTGTCTCACCGTTTTCTTTCTTGGAGCCAGTTCCCAGTACTACATCGTAACCAGTTGCATTTGCAGCTGCTTTGTATGTTACTTTGATAGTAGATCCGCTTACTTTAACGTTTGTGATAACTGGAGCGTCTGGTGTGATTGCGGATACAACAAATGGATATGCGTTAGACCAGTCACTGAATACTTTCTTACCGTTTGCGTCACGTTTCCAAGCGTGGCAGTATGCGTAGTATGTTCCCTGCTGTACATATTTGAATGTAGTAGAGGTCTGAATCTGGTTCTTGTTTACAGAAGCGTAATCTTTGTTTGTGATGCAGTCACGGTCTGTGGAGATTACATAGTCGTAACCTGCAGCACCTTCGGAATCACCGGAAAGGATTGCTGTTGCTTTGTTGCCAACAACTTTAACGCTGGTGATCATTGGAGCATCTGGTTTTTCATCTGCGGCTTTTCCATCAGCTTTAACCGTCTTGGAACCTGTGTAGTTCTTGGAGGCGCTGTTAGCTGTTACTGTGTATGTTCCGTCTCCGTTATTCTTGGATGTGTACTCTGTAGTTGGAACAGGAACATATCCGTTCATAACAGTTACGATACCGTCAGTAACTTTAACATCACAGTCTTTAATATCTTTCTTGTCAATACCCCAGTTGAATTTGTTGGATACAGAACCAGTGTAACCGCCTTTGCCCTTTACAGTAACCGTAAATGGTTTTGCAGCTGTAGCATCTGTGTAATGGTTTCCGTCAATCTCACCTTCAACCTTTAATTCATAATCTTTTCCTTCAACTAAAGTATTTCCCTTAATCTGTACAAGAACCTGAGGTCTTACCTGAAGTCCACCAGCATATACGCCGTTAGTAACAGTGACATTTTCGTCAACAAACGCTACATTCTTGATTGCAAATGTGATGTAATCTACAACACCTGTAATTTTAGTTCCAGGAAGTGTTATGTTTCCTGTATATCCGCTTCCGTCTTTTGCAACAAGATATACATATGCAATATTATAATGATTTCCCTTAGAATCTGTTAATCCAGATTTTTCACCTGCAATATTTTCATAGTATTTAACTTCAAAATCATTAGCAGTAGCTTTTGTAGCAACTAATCCACCATCATTGCTGTTTACTTTCTGGATATCTTTGATTGTAGTAGCAGCAAATGTCTTTTCTGTGCCATCGAAATCAAAAGATGCGCCAGCATATTTACTATCGGTTGTATTAGTTACTTTGTAATCCTTTGTTACATTAACACCATTTTTGTTATAAACATTTAAATGAGCTGTTACAACTTCTTTTACAATATTAAATTCAGCTGTAATATTCGCACCTGTAAAGTTTTTGGTTGTAGAAACTGGTTTTAATTCTACAGTACCTTTACCGGAAACGTTCTCACCATATCCAACAATCTCAAACTGATTTGTAACATCGTTTCCATTTAAAGTAACTTTAAATGTACGAGGTCTGACCTGTTTTCCAGTATAAGTCTGGTTATCAATTGTCACCTTAACATCACTTGTGTTTGCCGGAGTAATTTCAAATGACGCAGAGGCTGTTCCTGAATATTTGTCATTTATACCTGCTACAACAACTTTAGCAGTACCAACATTTAAATTGTTATCACAACGTACATATTTGTACTCGCCTTTAGTTCCATAGTCTGCCTGATTGTACAGTACAGTAACACCATCAATTACATAGTAATTAGGAACAATAGCTGCTCCAGTGTATGTATAGCTGGATGGATTAACTTTAACCATGCTATCTGTTAGAGCTTTTGCTACGATTTCTGTTTTATCATCTGTCAGAGTCAGACTAGTTCCATAAACATCCTTACCGGATTTATCTTTATAGCTAGTTCTAAAGTTTTTGTTTGTAATAGTAATTGTGGACTGAATCTTATCGTGAAGTTCATTCTGTTTTTTACCATTCTTATTTCCATCTACGAATTCATAAGAAACTGTATAATCATCTGTAGAAAGATTTTTTACAATTGTCTTTTTGTTTGTATCTTTGGCAGTTACAGCAAGCTGAACTTTGTATTCTTCTGCTTTATTGTAATCCTTCTCATAAGAAACTGTTTTCGGTACAGTAACTGTATCTTTAGAAACTGTTAACTGCTGGATAATAAATGGAACATCAAATGTTCTACCGACATAATCACTACCACCAGTTACTTTAATAGTAACAGTTGAAGCTATGTTTTTCTGAGCAACAGTTGCATTAATGTTATTCTTATACCCTACAATTTCATAAGCGGCCGGTTTTATAGTTGAAACTTTTCTTACATCTGTTTCTCCAGTTACTTTACCATAGATATCAACATCACCTAAGACTGTTTTATCTGGTTTGATCTCGGATCCTGTATAGAAATACTGTGTATGAGTAAGATTATCACTTTTAGCAGAAGAAACAGCACTACCAACAGTAAATGTGAAATCAACAGAATTTACACAGTTACCATTTGTAGTAGCAGCAACTGTAGCAGTATATGATCCCTGTTTAAAGTCATTCTCTGCTTTCATAACGGTATTTCCGTCTCTTACTTCAAGAGTATAGTCGGTATTTAAGATATTTAATGCTGTACCATCAGTTGTAGCAAATGCAAGATATTTATAAAGGTCTTTTACTTTAAGTTTCTCAGGAACACAATCTAATGCATTTCCTTTATATGCAAGGCTAACATTTACTTTACTTAAATCACGTTTTTTTATTGTTATCTGATATCCTGTAGCTGGATTGATTTCTAAAGTATTTCCTGCTGAAATATCAAAGTTATTTACTTTATCAGCATTTAAGCCAACTGTAACTTTTGGAGGTTTATTAGCATCAGTTGCAGGTATTGATGCTGATTCAATAACATCCTGCGGTAATGTAGCATCAGCATATCCATCTCTTTCTTTTACTACAAGTTTATCAGTCGGAATATCAATAGTATTACCTGTATATTCATATTCCAGATTTTCTTTTAATTCTGCTTTAAGAAATTCCTCAGCTGTTTTGGTGGTGCCCTGACGTTTTACTACGGTTACTTTTGTTGTAAACTCTCCGCTGAATCCAGAACCTTCCTTTGGTGTAACTCGGATAGTCATTACATCGCCAACATTCTGAATAGGATTAGATACTGCTACATCATATTTATCCCACTCAACATCAACAGAAGTATTATCTGCTCTCTTAATTTTGTCGATTGCAATAGAGTTTTTATCTGTCTTATCTTTGCTGAATGAATAAGTTTTTCCTGTATAAGAAACGGTATATCCATCGGATGTCTGTTTGAAGATACTGTTGTTAGCAGGTATCTGATTGTTTAACAAAAGGTTAATAGATCCATCTACTTCTTTTTTCTCCAATGTGAATGTTGCAAGAACTAAATTATCGATTACTGCATCATCATCTTTTCTGAAGATATATAATTCAATAGTCTGTCCAACTGCCGGCGCCCATGTGTCACCATAAAGTCCCTGACCCATTGTGCTGACCTTACCACTTTCAACCTTTCCAGTCAGTAAAGAATCTACATGGCCTTGGATTCTGTATCCAAATTCAAATTTCTGTAATGCGGTATTGTCAGTTGTTTTTTTAATTTCGCCACCTACAGTAAGTGTGTTGCCAAATGTAGCTTTTCCATCTAATTCCTTGTTACCATCCAACTTAAAAGTAAGTCCAGATACATCGAGATCTTTAGCTGTAATGGCATCTTTATTTGCAGCTTCTGCTTCTGCAATTTCAGTACTGTCTTCAACAGCTGGAGCTTCTACAGTCTCATCAGAGAAAGCTTCTGCAGTCTGAGCTTCTGTAGCTACAGCGGCATCAGATCCATCACTGAACTCAGCAGCCCATACCGGCACATTAGAAGTAGCAAGCATTGCAACAACAAGTGACATACTTAATGTCTTTTTTGCCATGCCCTTCTTTGTGTTTTTAATCTTTGTCATGATTATAGTTCCCC
>SKEQ01000983.1_pt1 | contig 14388 bp, 12 predicted proteins | sample 4826751 | NCBI WGS metagenome assembly SKEQ01 (sample SAMN11008805, study PRJNA524170) | human gut metagenome | biome: Human fecal sample; material: Feces; isolation source: fecal sample from pouch patient p44 | host: Homo sapiens | place: Israel: Tel-Aviv | collected 2013-07-11 | reverse complement strand
TATAAATATTTACTAGGAGGTAAAATATGAAAATAAGACCATTAGCTGATAGAGTAGTTATAAAAAAATTAGAGGCTGAAGAAAAGACTGCAAGTGGTATAGTTTTACCAGGAACAGCTAAAGAACAACCACAAATGGCTGAAGTTATAGAAGTTGGTCCTGGTGGTATAGTAGACGGAAAAGAAATAACAATGGAGTTAAAAGTAGGAGATAAAGTTATATTCCAAAAGTATGCAGGTACTGAGGTTAAGATAGAAGGAAATGAATATACAATATTAAGACAAAGCGATATATTAGCAGTAGTTGAATAATTTAAGGGAGGGGTTAATCATGGCTAAAGAAATAAAATTTGCGCAAGATACTAGAAAAGCATTAGAAACAGGCGTAAATAAATTAGCTGATACAGTAAAAGTTACTTTAGGACCAAAAGGAAGAAATGTTATATTAGATAAAAAATTTGGAGCACCTCTTATAACTAATGATGGTGTAACAATAGCTAAAGAAATAGAGTTAGAAGATAGATTTGAAAATATGGGAGCTCAATTAGTTAAGGAAGTTGCTACTAAAACTAATGATGTAGCTGGTGATGGTACTACAACTGCTACAGTTTTAGCTCAAGCTATAATAAGAGAAGGGCTAAAAAATGTAACAGCAGGAGCTAACCCAGTTTTAATAAGAAAAGGTATACAAAAAGCGGTTGAAGTTGCAGTAGAAGAATTAAAATCTCAATCTAGAACTATAGAAACTAAGGAATCTATATCTCAAGTTGCTTCTATATCTGCAGGAGATGAAGAAGTAGGAAAATTAATAGCAGAAGCTATGGAGATAGTAGGAAAAGACGGTGTAATAACTGTTGAAGAATCTAAGACTATGAATACTGAATTAGATGCTGTTGAAGGTATGCAATTTGATAGAGGATTTATTTCAGCATACATGGTTACAGATGTAGATAAAATGGAAGCAGTATTAAATGATCCATATATATTAATAACAGATAGAAAAATATCTAACATACAAGATATATTACCTATACTTGAGCAAATAGTTCAACAAGGTAAAAAATTATTAATAATAGCTGAGGATGTAGATGGAGAAGCATTATCTACATTAGTAGTTAATAAATTAAGAGGAACATTTGAAGTTGTTGCAGTTAAAGCTCCAGGATTTGGTGATAGAAGAAAAGCAATGCTTGAAGATATAGCAACACTTACTGGAGGAGTTGTAATATCTGAGGAATTAGGATATGACTTAAAAGAAGCAGATGTAACTATGTTAGGTAGAGCAGGTTCTATAAAAGTAACTAAAGAAGCTACTACAATAGTAGATGGATTTGGAGATAAAGTTGCTATAGAAAATAGAGTTAATCAAATAAAACATCAAGTAGAAGAGACTACTTCAGAATTTGATAAAGAAAAATTAATGGAGAGATTAGCTAAACTTGCTGGTGGGGTAGCTGTTATAAAAGTAGGAGCTGCTACAGAAGTTGAAATGAAAGAAAGAAAATTAAGAATAGAAGATGCACTTAATGCTACAAGAGCAGCTGTTGAAGAAGGTATAGTTGCTGGTGGTGGTACAGCTTTAGTTAGTGTAATACCAGCTTTAGATAAGTTAGTATTAGAACTAGAAGGAGAAGTTCAAATAGGTGCTAAGATAATAAGAAAAGCATTAGAAGAGCCATTAAGACAAATAGCTATAAATGCAGGTCTTGAAGGTGCTGTTATAACAGAAAGAGTAATTAATGAAGATCCTGAGGTAGGATTTGATGCATTAAATGAAAGATATGTTAACATGATAGAGGTTGGTATAGTTGACCCAACTAAGGTTACTAGAAGTGCTTTACAAAATGCAGCATCTATAGCTGGAGTATTCTTAACTACTGAAGCTGCAGTTGCAGATTTACCAGAAGCTGAACCTGCTATGCCAGGAATGGGCGGAGGAATGCCAGGAATGATGTAATAAAAAGAGTAGCAAACTGCTACTCTTTTTTACGCTTAAGTATATTATAATATTTTAAAAGATGTGGATACTTCTGAATGTAAGTAATATCAATAAATTGGTTTTGAGCGTAAAAAAGATTTTGAGCAACGGACGAAGTCGTTGGCGACATGAAGTGTTTCGCCGACACGTCGCTCAAGCGAAGCGAAGTTTTTATTTTTAAATAAAAACTTATTTAACTAAAATTAGATATTTCTTTAATGAAAGTTAGAATAATTGGAAGAGAATTTGCAAAATATATATTTGATATATTATAAATATCATAAAAGTTCATCTTAGGGAGGCATAAAATGAGCAAATTTGTTGATGATTTAAAAAAAGATATAGAAGGTATGGAAGCTCGTCATGAGCAACATAAAGAATTAAGACATGAAAAACATGAAGAAAAGAAATTTGCTAGAGAGCTAAAACATCAAATGAAACATGAAGAGCATGAAAAAGTTAAACAAGGTCGTAAGGTAGCTCATGAAGAAAAAAAAGAAGAAAGACACGCAAGACATGAAGAAAAGAAATTCGAAAAAGAGTTAAAACATCAGATGAAGCATGAAGAATAAAGAAAAAGATGGTTATACAAAATAGTATGACCATCTTTTTCATTACATAAGATTATTTATTAAAGTATCTATAAGTAACTTTGTTAAATTCTTTAATTGGTTTATACAATTATTATTGAAATCTAACATATACTACTTTTAATCTAAACTAGTAGTGATATAATTTTAATATGTAATATATTGGAAATTTATTATCAGGAAAATTAACTAGTACAATGAATTAATTTTTTAATAATTAAACAAATACTGTAGAATATCAATAAGAGGGGAATTGTATATGGATTTAAGGAAATTATTACGAGATGTTAAAGATGGTTCTACTAATATAGACGATGCATTAAGTTCACTTAAGAACTTACCTTATGAAGATATTGGATATGCTAATATAGATCACCATAGAGAAATAAGAAATGGATATCCAGAAGTCATTTATTGTGAAGGTAAGAGCGATGAACATATACTGGGAATTATAAAACGAATGATGGAAAAGGGGTCGAATATATTAGGAACTAGATGTAGAAGAGAAACTTTTGAAAAAATAAAAAGAGTTTATCCTAGTTCAGAATATGAAGAAATATCTAAAATATTAAAAATTAAGAATCATAAAATATCTAATATAGGTAAAGGAAAAATCGTAATTGTTAGCGGAGGAACATCTGATATACCTGTTGCAGACGAAGCTTACTATACTGCAAAATTTTTAGGCAATGATGTTGAAAGAGTTTATGATGTTGGAGTTGCTGGAATACATAGATTACTTAATAAAAATCATATATTACAAAGTGCAAGAGTAGTAATTTCAGTAGCTGGGATGGAAGGTGCATTACCTAGTGTAGTAGGTGGTCTTGTTGATGTACCTGTTATAGCAGTTCCTACATCTGTTGGGTATGGAGCTAATTTTGGTGGCTTATCTGCACTTTTAACTATGTTAAATAGTTGTGCATCTGGTATATCAGTCGTTAATATAGATAATGGATTTGGGGCAGGATATTTAGCATCGATGATAAATAAATTAGATTAGATTAGACTTGAGATAGAATTAAGGGGGAATATATGGAAGAAAGAATACTTTATTTTGATATAGTTAATGGTATATCGGGTGATATGACTATAGCTACATTATTGGATTTAGGAATATCTAAAGAAGTTTTTCTAGAAGAAATAAATAAGTTAAATTTAGGTGATGAATTTAATATAAATATACAAGAGGAAAATGAAGATGGAATAGTAGGAACAAAGGTAGAAGTTATTACAAAGGAAGTAAATGCCCATAGACACTTATCCGATATATATGAGATTATAGATAAGTCTTCTCTTAATGAATATGTAAAAGAAAATGCTAAAAAGATATTTATGGTAATAGCTGAGGCAGAAGCTAAAGTTCATGGTACGACTATCGATAAAATACATTTTCATGAGGTTGGTGCAATAGATTCTATAGTAGATGTAGTAAGTGCATGTATATTAGTAGACTTACTATGTGTAGATAAGATATATGCAACAACAGTTCCAGTAGGGTCGGGATTTGTAAAATGTGATCATGGTATTATGCCAGTACCTGCACCTGCAACAATAGAAATTCTAAAAGATGTGCCTATAAAGTTAAATACAGTTAAAGGAGAGTGTACAACACCAACAGGTGCAGCCATAATAAAAACTCTATGTGATGATTTTGTAGATGTATTAGAACTTGAAGTTAAGCAAATTGGTTATGGAATAGGTCATAAGAAGTTTGAAATACCTAATATATTAAGAACTGTTTTAGGTGTAAAAAAAAAGAAGAATTTATATATGAGATAATCGCTAATATTGATGATATGTCTTCTGAAGTATATTCGTATATATACGAAAAATTTATAAATGATGGGGCACTAGATATTTACACTCAAAGTATATATATGAAAAAAAATAGACCTGCAATTAAATTATGTATTTTATGTAAGGAAGATGATTTAAATAAATTTATTGATTTAATGATATTACAAACTAGTACATTTGGAATAAGATATAGCAAGTATAATAGAGTAACATTAGATAGAAAGTTTACTAAAATAGAAACTAAATATGGTAAAATAACAGTGAAATTAGGCTACTATAATGGTAAACTAATCAGGATTACTCCTGAATATGAAGACTGCAAAAATATATCAATAAATAAGAATATTCCTTTAAATAGTTTAGTAAATAATATAAACTATTTGATAAATAAAAAATTTAATATAAATTATTGACATAAGGAATAATTTTTGATAAATTAATACTCAACTTAGTAAATACTTAATTAAATAAAGAATACGTCACTCGTATATACTCAGAAATAAGGTCTGAGAGTTTCTACCGAGATACCGTAAATATCTTGACTATGAGTGAAATTATTATAAATAGCATTAATTAAGTAAATATGTAGGCTGATGAATATCCCTATATATTGGCTACAAAAATGCTTAAAAAATCTGTATAGTAATTTCACTTTAAAAAAATGAAATTACTATGCAGATTTTTTTATAACCACTTTAAAAACGAACGAAAATAATGTAATATTATAAATATATTCGTAAATTTAAGAAAAGGGGAGAAATAAAGATGGCTAAAATACTAAAAGAAGGCTTAACGTTTGATGATGTTTTATTGATACCACAAAAATCAGAGGTATTACCTAAGGATGTAGATATAACAACTTATTTAACAAAGAAAATAAAATTAAACATTCCCCTAATGAGTGCAGGGATGGATACTGTTACTGAATCTAAAATGGCAATATCTATGGCAAGACAAGGTGGAATAGGTATAATACATAAAAATATGTCTATAGAAGAACAAGCATTAGAAGTTGATAAGGTTAAGAGAAGCGAAAGTGGAGTTATAGTAGATCCTTTCTATTTATCAAAAGACAACACTTTACAAGATGCAGATGATATAATGGCTAGATATAAAATATCAGGAGTGCCTATAGTAGATGAAAGTCATAAATTAATAGGGATAATAACTAATAGAGATATAAAGTTTGAAGATGACATGACAAAGAATATAGAAGATGTTATGACAAAAGAGAACTTAGTTACAGCTAAAGAAGGAGTAACTTTAGAAGGAGCTCAACAAATATTAAAAACTCATAAAATAGAGAAGTTACCTATAGTAGATGAAGAAGGACACTTAAAAGGATTAATAACTATAAAAGATATAGAAAAGAAAATACAATATCCTAATTCAGCAAAAGACGAACGTGGAAGATTATTATGTGGAGCTGCAGTTGGAATAGGTGCAGACCTTATGGATAGAGTAAGAGCTTTAGTTAAAGCTAATGTTGACGTTATAGTTTTAGACAGTGCACATGGTCATTCAAAAGGTGTTATGGATGCACTTATAAAAGTAAAAGAGACTTATCCGAACCTTCAAGTAATAGCAGGTAACGTAGCAACTCCAGAAGCAACAGAAGATTTAATAAAAGCAGGGGCTGATTGTGTAAAAGTTGGTATAGGACCAGGTTCTATATGTACAACGAGAGTTGTTGCTGGTATAGGGGTTCCTCAAGTTACAGCAGTTATGGACTGTGCAGAAGTTGGTAAAAAATATGGAGTACCTGTAATAGCAGATGGTGGAATCAAATATTCAGGAGATGTTGTTAAAGCATTAGCAGCAGGAGCTTCAGTATGTATGATGGGATCATTATTTGCTGGAACAGAAGAGAGTCCAGGAGAAATAGTACTATATAAAGGAAGATCTTATAAAACATACAGAGGTATGGGATCTATAGGAGCTATGGAAAAAGGTTCTAAAGATAGATATTTCCAAAATGATGCTAAAAAATTAGTACCTGAAGGCGTAGAAGGAATGGTTGCATACAAGGGAAAAGCTGAAGATATAATATTCCAAATGATAGGTGGAATAAGAGCTGGTATGGGTTACTGTGGAGCACCTACACTAGAAGATTTAATGGATAATGCAGCATTTATAAAAATAACAGCAGCATCTTTAAAAGAAAGTCATCCACATGATATAACAATAACTAAAGAAGCACCGAATTACAGCACACAAGGAGAAATATAGCATATGAAGCATGAGTTAGTATTAGTAGTTGACTTTGGAGGTCAATATAATCAATTAATAGCAAGAAGAGTAAGAGAAAATAACGTATATTGTGAAATAATACCTTATACTACAGATATAGAAAAAATAAAATCAATGAATCCTAAGGGGATAATATTCACAGGTGGACCTAACAGTGCATACTTAGAGGATTCACCTAAGATAGCTAAAGAAATATTTGAAATAGGAGTTCCTATACTTGGTATATGTTATGGAATACAAGTAATGTCTCATATATTAGGTGGTAACGTAAGAAAAGGAACAAATGCTGAAAAAGAATATGGAAAGACTGAAATAACATATAAAGAGTCTGCTATATTTGAAGGAATATCTACAAATATAGTATGGATGAGTCATACAGACTTAATAGATAAACTTCCAGAAGGATTTAAATCTATAGCACATACTAAAGATTGTCCTGTAGCAGCTATGGAAAATACAGAGAAAAAATTATATGGAGTACAATTCCACCCAGAAGTTGAACATTGTCAAGATGGAGATAAAGTACTTAGAAACTTCTTATACAATGTTTGTGGAGTAAGTGGAGATTGGACTACAGACTCATTTATAGCTGATAAGATAAAAGAATTAAAAGAAATAATAGGTGATAAAAAAGTACTTTGTGCTTTAAGTGGTGGAGTTGACTCATCAGTAGCAGCAGTACTTGTTCATAAAGCTATAGGTGATAACTTAACTTGCGTATTCGTAGACCATGGTTTACTTAGAAAAAATGAAGGTAACGATGTAGAAAGAATATTCAGAGATAAGTTTGATATGAACTTAATAAGAGTTAACTGTGAAGATAGATTCTTAGGTAAGTTAAAAGGAGTAACAGAACCTGAAGCTAAGAGAAAAATAATAGGTGAAGAGTTCATAAGAGTATTTGAAGAAGAATCAAATAAACTTGGAAAAATGGATTTCTTAGTTCAAGGAACTATATATCCAGATGTAGTTGAAAGTGGACATGGAGAAGCTGCAACTATAAAGTCTCATCATAACGTTGGTGGAATACCTGAAGATATAGAATTCCAAATAGTTGAACCTTTAAGAGAATTATTCAAAGATGAAGTAAGAAAAATAGGTTTAGAATTAGGAATAGATGAAGATTTAATATTTAGACATCCATTCCCAGGACCAGGACTTGGAATAAGAGTTATAGGTGAAGTAACTAAAGAAAAATGTGACATATTAAGAGAAGCAGATGCTATATACATGGATATATTAAAAGAACATGGTTTATACAAAGAGATATGGCAAGCATTTGCTACATTACCAGATGTAAAAACAGTTGGAGTTATGGGAGATGAAAGAACATATGCTTACTTAGTAGGTATAAGAGCTGTTACATCTTCTGACGGGATGACTTCTGATTGGTATAAAATGCCATATGACGTATTAGAAAAGATATCAAATAGAATAGTAAACGAAGTTGATGGAGCAAACAGAGTAGTTTACGACATAACTTCTAAACCACCAGGAACAATAGAGTGGGAATAAAAAATATACCGTATGATTCTAATTTAAATGTATTTTAATGAAGAATATAAAAAGAACTTTATAAAGTATTACTCGAAAAAATAGACAGTATTAGGAATATAAAATATGAATATTATGCAACCTATAATATATAAAATATTTTAAGGACACTAGGAGGAAATTATGAAATTTAAAAAAATAGCAGCATTAAGTACTGCAGTAATAATGTCAGCATCTATGTTAGTTGGATGTGGTAATAATAAATCAAAAGAAAATACAGATAAAAGTTTTAAAATTGGAATGGTAGCTGATATCGGTGGTATAAATGATGAATCATTTAACCAAAGTGCATGGGAAGGTCTTCAAAAGGCTGAAAAAGATTTTGGAATAGAAGTAAAGGTAATAGAATCTAAGCAAGCATCAGAATATCTTCAAAATATGGAAAGTTTATTAGATGAAGACGTAGATATGGTAATAGGTGTAGGATACACTATGAAGGAAGATATACAAAAACAAGCAAAAAACTATCCAGATAAGCAATTTGTATTAATTGATGAAACATATGATAGTATACCTGAAAATGTAACACCTATATTATTTAGAGAAAATGAAGCAGCTTACTTAACTGGACTTATAGCTGGTAAGATGACAAAAAATAATAATGTAGGATTTATAGGTGGTATTCAAACACCTGTTGTAACTAGATTTGAATATGGATATAAAGCAGGTGTAAAAGAAGCAAATAAAGATTGCAATGTTAATGTACAATATGCAGGAACTTTCTCAGATGCAGCAAAAGGTAAATCTATAGCTAATCAAATGTACGGAAATGGTTCAGATATAATACTTGCTGCAGCTGGAGGAACAGGATTAGGATCAATAGAATCTGCTAAAGAACAAAACAAGTATGCTATAGGTGTAGATAGAGATCAAAGTGACTTAGCACCAAAAAATGTATTAACATCAGCATTAAAGAAAGTTAATGTAGGTGTATATGATACAGTAAAAGAATTTGTAGAAGGTAAATTAACAGGTGGACAAGAAAAAGTTTATGGACTTAAGGAAGATGGTGTTGGTATACCAGAAACTACAAAGAATTTAGTACCACAAGATATAATAGATTATGTTAACTCTATGATAGAAAAAATAAAGAATGATGAAATAAAAGTTCCAGCTACTGAAGCTGAACTTAATGCTTATAAATAATTAAGATAAAGACTCTAATAATGTTAAAGTTATTAGAGTCTTTTTTATGTATCAGGAAATTATATCATGAAAAAAATTACGAATAATTTATAACCTTAAATACGAACTTTAGTTGATTTATAAATAAAAATATACATAAAAACTATTGCAATTATATGTACATTATAATAAAATATTCAATGTAATATTAATAAAGTTACGAACTTAATTTAATTAACATAAAAAATAATAAATTGGAGGATGAATATGCAAGTTACTCAAACAGTTAATAAGGGTTGGTTAGATAAGACTTTTAAACTATCAGAGAATAACACTTCCGTAAAAACAGAAGTAATAGCAGGAATAACAACATTTATGACAATGGCATATATACTAGTTGTAAATGCTAACATACTTTCAGAAACAGGTATGGATAAGGGTGCGGTATTTGCTGCAACAGCAATAGCAGCATTTATAGGAAGTTGTGCAATGGGACTTTTAGCAAATTATCCAATAGCTTTAGCTCCGGGAATGGGACTTAATGCATTCTTTGCATATACAGTAGTCCTAGGAATGGGATATAGTTGGCAATTTGCTTTATGTGCAGTATTAATAGAAGGAATTATATTTATATTACTTACAATAACAAACGTTAGAGAAAAAATAATAGACTGTATACCACCTGTATTAAAACATGCGGTTACAGCTGGAATAGGATTATTTATAGCATTTATAGGATTAGCTAATGCAGGTATAGTAGTTAACGGAGCTACAATACTTCAATTAGGAAACTTAACAGATCCATTAGTATTATTAACTTTATTTGGTTTAATACTAGCTGGGATATTATTAGCTAAAAATGTTAAAGGAGCATTCCTTTTAGCTATGGTAGTTGTATCAGCAATAGGTATGGTAGCAGGACTTGTACAAATACCAAATGCAATAGTATCAGCTGTTCCATCAATAAAGCCGATATTTATGCAAGCTTTATCAGTTCCAATGGATCAAATATTTAGCTTTGATATGGTTGTGGTTGTATTTACATTCTTATTCGTTGATTTATTTGATACAGTAGGATGTTTAGTAGGAGTTGCTTCAAAAGGAGATATGTTAGATGAAAATGGTAAGCTTCCAAAAGCTAAGCAAGCATTATTTGCAGATGCTATAGGAACTACAATAGGAGCTTTAATTGGGACATCTACAGTAACTGCATATGTTGAAAGTGCATCAGGAATAGGTGAAGGTGGAAGAACAGGACTAACATCAATAACAACAGGAGTAATGTTCTTACTTGCATTATTCTTTGCACCGATATTTACATCAATACCAACGCAAGCAACAGCGCCAGTTCTTATATTAGTAGGAGTTATGATGGCAAGTTCGCTTACAAAGATAGATTTTAACGATTTTACAAATGCAATACCAGCATTTTTAACATTTGCTATGATGCCACTTGCTTATAGTATAGCTGATGGAATAATATTTGGTATAATATCTTTCACAGTTTTAAAATTAGCTACTAATAAGAAGAGTGAAGTAAACTTATCGTTAATATTACTTTCAATATTATTTATATTAAAATTTGTATTCTTAAAATAATAAACTAGCCTAGCACTAAAAAGTGCTAGGCTTTTTAATTTTTAAAGTTAATAGTAAGATACGAATTATTAATGAAGTTTTGAAGTTAAAGTTCGTAAAATGCTTGATAATTTGTGAAATATATATAAAATATAAATATAATATTACGGAATACAAAGAATATTAAAGTGTTGATGTTTAATAATATTCGAATAGTTTTAACGAAAATGAATAACATATCATATTTATGGAGGGGTAAACATGAAAGTAGCTGTAATAATGGGGTCAAAGTCAGATTATCCTAAATTAGAAGATGGGATAAAGTTATTAGAAAGATTTGGTGTAGAAGTTTCTGTAAGAGCATTGTCAGCACATAGAACACCAAAGCAATTAGTATCATTTTTAGAAGAAATAGAAAATGATACAGACGTAATAATAGGAGCGGCAGGAAAAGCAGCACATTTACCTGGAGTAATAGCTTCTCATACATTAATACCAGTAGTAGGCTTACCAATAAAATCATCGACAATGGATGGTTTAGATTCACTTTTATCAATAGTTCAAATGCCGCCAGGTATACCTGTAGCAACAGTAACAATAGATTCAGGTATAAATGCAGCATTAATGGCACTTCAAATTATAAGTATTAAATATCCAAAAGTAAAAGAAGATTTAGTTTTATATAGAAAAGAAATGGAAGAAAAAGTACTAGAAGATGATAAAAACTTAAGGGGGTAATTTATTATGTTATTATATGAAGGAAAGGCAAAACAAGTATATTCTACAGAAAGTGAAAATGAGTTTATAGTTTATTTTAAAGATGATGCAACAGCATTCAATGGGGAGAAAAAAGCTCAAATATCATCAAAAGGTATTTTAAATAATAAAATTTCTACAATAATATTTGAAATGTTACACGAGAAACAAATCAAAACTCACTTCGTAAAAAAAATATCAGAAAGAGAAATGTTAGTTAAGAAAGTTGAAATACTACCACTTGAAGTAATAGTAAGAAATATAACAGCAGGATCATTCTGCAAGAGATATGGGGTAGAAGAAGGTATAGTTTTAGATGAGCCAATATTCGAATTATCTTACAAAAATGATGCATACGGAGATCCTATGTTAAATGATGACCATGCTGTAGCAATGAAATTAGCTACTAGAGAAGAATTACAATTCCTAAGAAATGAAGCCTTAAAAATAAATGAAATTATGAAGGAATTTTTCTTAAAAATGAACTTAAAGTTAGTAGACTTTAAATTAGAGTTTGGGAAAGATAGTGAAGGAAATATAATATTAGCGGATGAGGTATCTCCTGATACTTGTAGACTTTGGGATGTAGACACAAATGAAAAATTAGATAAAGACAGATTCAGAAGAGATCTTGGAGATTTAGTACAAGGTTATGAAGAAGTTCTTGCTAGAATGAGTAACTAGGAGGACGTTTTATGTGTGGTATAGTAGGGATTTATTCAAATAAAGATATAGCTAAAGAATTATATTACTCTTTATATTCAATTCAACATAGAGGCCAAGAAAGTTGTGGAATGGCAATATCTAATGGTGACAATATAAATTATAAAAAAGATATGGGCTTAGTTGGAGATGTATTTAAAGAAAGTGAGCTAGCAAACTTAAAAGGAAATATAGGTATAGGGCATGTTAGATACTCAACAGCTGGAGGAAGCCATTTAGCAAACTGTCAACCGCTTGTTGGAAGATGTAGAAAAAGAGAATTAGCCTTAGCTCATAACGGAAATCTAGTAAATGCAAATTACTTAAGAGATATGTTAGAAGAAGATGGATATATGTTTCAAGCAAATTCTGACACAGAAGTGATTTTATATATATTAGCTAGATACTATAAGGGAGATATAGTAGAAAGTATAAAAATAACTATGGACTATATAAAGGGAGCATACTCTCTTGTAATAATGGGAGAAGATGAGTTAGTAGTAGTTAGAGATCCACATGGATTTAGACCTTTAGTATTAGGTAAAAAAGGTGATGAGTATATATTTGCTTCAGAAAATTGTGCAATAGATATACTTGGTGGAGAAGTAATAAGAGATGTTGAACCTGGTGAAATAATAGTTGCAAAAGATGGTAAGCTTAAATCTTATTTCTACTCTGAAAATTATAAACCAGTTAAGAAAAGTTGTATATTTGAACATATTTACTTTGCAAGAAATGATGCAACTATAGATAATGTAAATGCATATGACTTTAGAGTTAAATGTGGAGAAGTATTAGCTAAAGATGAGGATATAAAAGCTGATATAGTAGTACCAGTTCCTGATTCAGGATGGGCAGGAGCAGTAGGTTATTCTAACGAAAGTAAACTTCCTTTAAGTGAAGGCCTAGTTAAAAATAGATATGTAGGTAGAACATTTATAAAACCTACTCAAGAAGAAAGAGAAATAGGAGTTAAGATAAAATTAAATCCATTATCAAATGTAGTAAAAGGTAAATCTATAGTTTTAGTCGATGATTCTGTAGTTAGAGGAACAACTTCTAAACTAATAGTAAAATCACTTAGAGATGCAGGTGCTAGTGAAATTCACTTAAGAATAACATCTCCTCCAGTACAGTACTCTTGTTACTATGGTATAGATACACCGCATCGCTCAAACCTAATAGCTTCAGGTAATGATGTAGAGTATATTAGAGAATATATAGGATGTGATTCTTTAAAATTCTTAGATATAGATTTAATGATAGAAGCTACAGAAAATAAAGCTACTTTTTGCAAAGCTTGCTTTGATGGAGATTATCCAGTTAAGAAATTAGATAGGGAGGAACTACTTTCATGTTAACATACAAACAATCAGGTGTAGATATAGACGAGGGAAACAGAGCAGTAGATCTTATAAAAGGGAAAATAAAATCTACTTATGATAATAATGTAATAGGTGATTTAGGAAACTTTAGTGGACTATATAGCCTAAAGGAATTTGTAGGCATGGAAGAACCAGTTTTACTTTCTTCTACTGATGGAGTTGGTACTAAATTAAGATTAGCTCAAATGATGGATAAACATGATACAGTAGGGATAGATTTAGTTGCAATGTGTGTCAATGATTTAATATGTCAAGGCGCTAAACCATTATTCTTTTTAGATTATATCGCTACTGGAAAATTAGTTGCAGAAAATATAGATCAAATAGTTGGTGGTATAGTAGATGGATGTAAAATGGCAGGATGTGCGTTAATAGGTGGAGAAACTGCTGAGATGCCAGGAATGTATGCTGAAGATGATTATGATTTAGCAGGATTTTCTGTTGGTATAGCAGATAAGGCGAAGATAGTTTCAGGTCAAAATGTTAAAGCAGGGGATGTTTTAATAGGGATATCATCAAGTGGGGTACATAGTAACGGATACTCTTTCATAAGGAAAATATTCTTAGATACATATAACTATAAGCTAGATCAACATATAGAAGAATTAGGAATGACTTTAGGAGAAGCTTTATTAACTCCAACAAAAATATACGTTAAGTTAGTATTAGAT
>SKEQ01000962.1_pt1 | contig 14726 bp, 19 predicted proteins | sample 4826751 | NCBI WGS metagenome assembly SKEQ01 (sample SAMN11008805, study PRJNA524170) | human gut metagenome | biome: Human fecal sample; material: Feces; isolation source: fecal sample from pouch patient p44 | host: Homo sapiens | place: Israel: Tel-Aviv | collected 2013-07-11 | reverse complement strand
ATGGTGCTTGGGGCTGTTTCTGACTATGCTGCCGTGCATTGCGGCTATGTGGGCCATCACTGTGCTGTTTGAAAAGCCGCTTCTTTCTGTGGGATTAAATCTGCTGCTTGTGATTCCCGGTGTATTGATTGCGAATACGCCGCTGTGGATCGCCTACCCGTACTGTTACAGCGGTTATCTCGTTTCCTGCTCTCTTCATGACTTTACAGCAGAAACTTCCGACGCCGCTTTTTCGGTGTTTCCGTTCCTGCCGTGCGCGATTGTAGTGTTTGGCCTGTTTTTCGCGCTGGCTGTTACCCAATTTGGGAAAAAAGAAATGAGGTAAAACTATGGAAAAGAAAAAACTTCAATCAGTTAGTATCGCTGCGCTCATTGTGAGCATCCTACCGTTGGCGGCTCTTGCCCCATCGCTTCTGCACCTTTCGCTGTCGGACGGAGACCGAACCACTTGGGCTGGGGCCAATGTCGTTTTTATCCTGCTGGGCCTGATTCTTTCGGTGGTATGTGTGCGGAGCAGGGAAAGCCGCAGCATTATCAATATTGTATCAACTGCAATCAGCGTTTTTTGGCTGCTGCTGATGGTGGGAATTGTTGCGCTTGCCATGTTCCTTACTTTCGTTCAGTGAGGAAACGGTTATGCGTAGAGTTGGGAAATTTATTGGATGCTACCTGATCGCGGTTTCTTTGCGTTTACACAAACCTATGACGACTTGCAGGGACACGGTAGCCGATTGGAGGCTATTTTGCCGTGTCCCGTTTGCCTTTTCAAAGCTCACATGATCTACATCAGTTAAAAAAGCATTGCTCCTCCTCCGGGCAAGTATAACATTGCATCGGCATTATCGTTCCATGTAATTCAGTATAATAATGGCTGTTCTTGGCGCGCCAGTTTTCCCTCACGGAAATCTGGCGTTTTTTGTTGCCATTTTTTCGGAGATGACCCGGTTGTCTGCCGGTGTCGGTCTCCGCCTTCATTCGATTCACCCGTCAATCACCCGTGAATCGAAATGGAGGTACATAATGAAGAAAATTAACCTTCGGGAACTTTATCCTGATGTTTATATAACAGACTTTTTTGTAGATGTGACAGAGAAAGTAATGGAGACTATTCGGGCAGCTGAACGTGCGGAGGCTGCGTATGAGCGAAAGATGTATCGTTATAAAGCACAGTATTCTCTGGATTGCGAGAATGGCATTGAAAATGCGGTGCTGTTGAAGCCGCAAACACCGGAGATGCTTCTGGAGGAAAAGCAGCTGCGGGAGCAGCTCTATGCCGCTGTGATGGCTCTGCCAGAGAAGCAGGCCAAGAGGATCTTTGCCCGGTATTACCTGGGTATGCGTGTGAGTGAGATCGCCGCAGCGGAGGGTGTAGACCCAAGCCGTGTCCGTGACAGCATCCGGCGCGGTCTGAAGCAGCTGGCAAAGTATTTTTAGGATAGAATAACAAAGGGCGCAAGGCCACATAGTGCTTCTGGCACAGGGCTTTGCGCCCTATTTGCAAGCTTGTATTCTTCGAGCAAAGGAAATATAATAAACCATATTGGAGGGAAACTATATGGATTATATGACGCTGAAAGAAGCAAGTGAAAAATGGGGTGTTACCCCAAGGCAGATCAATTATCTGTGTGCCGGTGGGCGTATCCCCGGTGCTGTGAAGATGGCTACCATTTGGCTGATTCCCAAGGATGCGGAGAAACCGGCAGACCGTCGTTTCAAAAATACAAAAAAATAATCCTCTCGTGAGATTTCTGTGACATTTGGATGCTACACTAAGAATGAAGGAGTGTGATACAATTGCGAATTTTAGTAGTCGAGGATGACCGGCTTTTGAATAATACTTTGTGCTATAACCTGTATACTGCGGGCTATGTCGTGGACTCTGTATTGACAAAATCAGCAGCTAGCAACTTTCTGACTAAGCAGGATTATGACCTGATCGTGCTGGATGTAAACCTGCCAGATGGGAATGGCTTTGATTTCTGCCGGGAGGTAAAAGAGCGCCGGCCGGATACGGCGGTGATCTTCCTGACCGCAAATGATATGGAGAGCGATATGCTCAAAGGATATGAGTTGGGCGCAGAGGACTATGTGACCAAGCCATTTCCTATGAGCGTCTTTCAAAAAAAGCTGTCCGTGGTGCTGGGGCGGCTGGCAAAACAATCTGGCGGCGGGGATTGTTATGAGGATAGCGCACTATCCATCAATTTCTCGGAGATGACTGCTTCTCTGTCCGGTAAGGCGCTGGTGTTCACTCCGTTGGAATACCGGCTGTTGAAAATCCTGACCAAAAATCCGCAGAATGTTTTGACCAGGCAGGTGCTGCTTGAAAAGCTGTGGGATGCCGATAGGAACTTTGTGGATGAACACGCCCTGACTGCGGCCATCAGCCGGGTGCGGAATAAAATTGAAACGGATGGACGCCAGTACATCAAGACGGTGTACGGTATGGGCTATATGTGGATCGGAGGGGCATCGAAATGAATATGCGAAAACTCTCCATCAACAAAGCCTGCGTCCTTTTGGGAACACTTTTGCTGCTGGCGGTTGGTGCAGTCTGCACCGCTGTTCATCTGCTGACCCAGAATATAACCGCTGTCCGGTGTGTGTTCCTGTTCAGTCTTTTTGTGCTGCTCTGCGTCATCTGCTTTGTGGCGCTGATTCGTCGGAAGCTGGTCCGGTTCTCCGATGCCTTTTGTGGTCAGATGGATGATATGCTCTCCGAAAATATGCAGCCCAAGCAGACGGTTGAAGAAGAAAACCTGTTCTATAAAATCAACTACCGGCTGGGGCGACTGTACGAGGTCATGCAGGAAAATAAAAACAGCATCGCAAAGGAACGGGCTGACCTGCAAGAGCTGATTTCTGACATCTCCCATCAGGTCAAGACCCCGATTGCCAACTTGAAGATGATCAACAACACGCTGCTTGAAAACGAGGTTCCCCCGCAGAAGCAAAAGGAATTTCTGACAGCCCAGGCCAGCCAGCTTGATAAGCTGGACTTCCTCATGCAAGCCATGATTAAAACCTCCCGCCTGGAAACAGGAGTCATTTCACTGGAGCAAAAACAGCAGCCGGTTTATGATACCCTTGCCGCTGCCCTGGGCGGGATTTTGCTCAATGCCGAAAAGAAACAAATAGATGTGCAGGTGGAATGCCCGGAGCATTTGGATGCACGCCATGATAGAAAATGGACAAGCGAAGCCCTGTTTAACATTCTGGATAACGCAGTGAAGTACACCCCGGCAGGCGGGCAGATCCATGTGTCGGTGGAAGGCTGGGAAATGTATGTGAAGATCGACATTGCCGACACCGGCATTGGCATTTCAGAGCAGCACCAGGGAACGATTTTCAAGCGGTTTTACCGGGAAGATGCGGTGCATGATGTGGACGGTATTGGGATTGGCCTGTATCTGGCTCGTGAGATTGTGACCTTGCAGGGCGGTTATATCTGGGTGGTATCGGAAGTTGGGAAAGGCTCAACCTTTTCTGTTTTCCTGCTCCGAAAGTAGAGCAGGCACGCCCCGAAAAAATGAAATGTCACAGGTTCGTGACATTTGGGGCCGAATTTAGCAGAAATTTTTTGTGGCTCATGACATTTCTGTGAGGTTTGGTCGTTACAATGGGTTTATCAAAAAGAAAGGATGGTGTTCTTTATGAGCATTTTGCAAACGACTGAACTAAAAAAATATTATGGCGCAAAACCGAACATTACCAGAGCCTTGGATGGTGTGACCCTCTCCATTGAAAAGGGCGAATTTGTTGCCATCGTAGGAACCTCCGGCAGCGGTAAATCTACACTGCTGAATATGATTGGTGGGTTGGATGTGCCGACCTCTGGCAAGGTTATTGTGGATGGACGTGAACTCTCAACATTGAAAGATGAGCAGCTTACCATCTTCCGTAGGAGAAAGATTGGCTTCATCTTCCAGAATTACAATCTGGTTCCGGTGCTGAATGTCTACGAAAATATCGTGCTGCCTGTGGAGCTGGACGGAAACAAGGTAGACAAGAAGTTTATGAAAGAAGTCGTTCAGATGCTGGGGCTGGAGGATAAGCTGAACAATATGCCCAATAACCTTTCCGGCGGCCAGCAGCAGCGCGTAGCCATTGCCCGCGCTTTGGTGTCAAAGCCTGCAATCGTCCTGGCTGATGAACCGACTGGCAATCTGGACAGCAAGACCAGCGCCGATGTGCTGGGGCTTCTGAAAACCACAAGCCAGAAATTCCATCAGACCCTCGTGATGATTACCCATAACAGTGAGATCGCCCAGCTTGCCGACCGCATCATTCGGATCGAGGATGGTAAGATCGTGCAGTAAAGGGGGGCGGGACTATGAATGACATTTTATTTGGCAACAATAATTCCGAAGTAATTACCAAGCTATCCAAACGCTATTTCAAAAAGAATAAGGTACGCAATCTGGCTGCACTGCTGGCAATTATCCTGACTGCTTTCCTATTTACCTCTATCACTTCCCTGGCGTTCAATATGGCGTCCTCCATCCAGCTCTCTCTGCAAATGCAGAAAGGCAGCAAGGCGGATGGCACTTTAGGATATATGACGGAGGAACAGTACGAGCAGCTTGTAAACAGCGATTTTGTGGAGCAGGCAGGTCACCGGCGCATCATTGGCTATGCAAGCAATACTTCCAGCCATTCCATTGAGATTAATTATGCGGACAGTGTGCAGCAGGAGCTGACCTTCTGTGTGCCTACTCACGGAGCTGCACCGGAGAAAGCGAATGAGATCGCCACCACGGATTTGGCGCTGAAGGCGCTGGGTGTAGAACCAAAGATTGGCGCAGCGGTTCCGCTGGAATTTGAACTGCGGGGGAAAACTTATCATTATGATATGGTGCTTTCCGGCTGGTGGGAAGCAAGCAATGACTCTGTGAGCGTTGCGACTGTTTCAGAGCAGTTTATAAAGGAAAACCCCGATGTGGTCCAGAACACTTATGCGGTAGACCATGAAATGTCCGGCGTTACTTTTTCCGATGTCGTGCTGAAGAATAAAGCAAATGTTCAGCAGCAGTTGAATGAGTTCGTTTACTCCATTGGCGGCAATCCAGAGGATATGGGCGCAGACAATTTCATTCTCGCCTCTGAAAATCAAATGTCCCAGGGATTGACTTCATCAGAGTCCATCGTGTTTGCTGTTGTATTTATCCTGATGTTTGTCGTGTGCGGATACCTGCTGATCTACAATATCTTTGATATTTCTGTGATGCAGGATGTTCGTCAATACGGCCTGCTGCGGACGATTGGCACTTCCACACGGCAGATCAAGGGCATTGTGAACCGTCAGGCGGTCTGGCTCACGCTGATCGGACTGCCTATTGGTCTGATCGCCGGTTTCTTTGCCGGTTGGGTGCTGCTTCCTATCGTGACAGAGATCATTAACCTTGAATACTCTATGGTGGGTACATCCGTATCGACCTCGCCGCTAATTTTTGTTATCGCCGCTCTCTTTACAATCCTGACCGTGTTTATCAGCACCAGGAAGCCTGCAAAAAAGGCGGCAAAGATTTCTCCTCTGGAGGCGATTCGCTACACCGAGCAGAACGCCTATAAAAAGAGAAGTGCCAAGCGAACCAATGGGGTAAAGCTGTCCCGTATGGCCTTTTCCAACCTGGGCCGCAATCGTCGGCGTTCAGCGTTCATCATTATTTCCCTGCTTCTGTGCATCGTCCTGTTTAACTCTATCATCATTGTGACGCAAAGCCTTGATGAAGAAAAGTGGGTAAACCGTGTCACCAGAACAGATTTTAATGTCTATAACTCAGCCGCATTTAATGTAATGGAAAGCGTTCAGCACCATAAAGATACGCTCTCACAACAGGCGGTGGATCTGATTGCCGGACAGCCCGGAGTTGAGGATGAACGCTATCTCTACCGAAATACAAAAGACGATAGAAATGTATTGGTTGACTATGGGTTTGAAGATTTAAGCGGCATAGAGCTGTTTCATGAGGAAGAAGGCGTCGTAAATCAAAGCTATCAGGGATATAGCCTGTACACAAGTTCTGATACCGAAAGGCGCTATTTTGGCAATGTGATGGGAGCCTCCGAAAATTTCTGGGCTGATATGCGTATTTTTGAAGGCGAAAAAGATGCCGAAACCTTAACGCAGAAAATGGCTACCGGAGAATATGTCATTATTGGCTGCCCCATGGACAAACTGACAGAGGAACCAAGGAACACTCCGCTGACCGATCAGTTACAGGTTGGAGAGAGCATTTCCTTCTACAAGGATGGGGAACTGGTCAAAACCAGCACTATCCTTGCAAAAGCGATCCTCGTGGGAACGGAAACCGAAACGCCGACAGGCACCACCGCCCAGGCGCACATCGCCGCTGATGCTCCTTTTGTGTATCTGCCGGACACTGTATTTAAGGAAATCTATGACGCTCCCACGCTGCTGACTTATGGATTCAATGTGGATGAAGCCTTGCAGCCGCAGATGGAAGAATTTTTGAGCAGCTATGTGAGTGAAAATACTTCGGTTGCCTATACTTCCACCAAGCTGTTGAAAGAGCAGCTTGATTCGGTCCGCAGCATGATCCTGGTTATCGGCGGTCTGATTGGTTGCATCATGGCCTTTGCAGGACTGATTAACTTTGCCAACATGATTATTACCAACATCATCACCCGCCGCCATGAGTTTGCTACCATGCAGAGCATCGGTATGACCGGCAAGCAGCTTCGCCGCTTGACGGTCTATGAGGGCATCTACTATGCCGTAGGTGCAGACATTATCGGCGGAGCAGTCGCAGCGATCCTGGCAGTCACAGTGCTAAAGAGCGCATTGAATGGCCCTTCCATGTGGTTCTTTACTCTGAATATTACATTGGTTCCGGTTCTGGTCATTGGTGTGCTTTATCTGCTGCTGGCTGCGGTTATTCCGCTGATCGTTCTCCACTTCTTTAACAAGGGAACTGTGGTGGAGCGGCTAAGGACTTCGGAGTAACGACAGAGATTGCTACAATAGATAATCATAAACCTATTGAAAGCCGGGAGGAGGCATTTCCTCTCGGCTTTCCTCAAAAAATTTGAAATCTCACAGATTGGTGAGATTTCAGCTTGTTATTTTGTCGAAATGGAGTATGTCCGTGACATTTCTGTGAGGATTGCCTGTTAAGATAAAAGAAAAGTGAAAAAGTTGCCGCACGATGGCAAAAGAAAAAAAGCCATCGTACAGCGACTATATTGTTATGCACTTTGCAACGGTGGCTTTGAAAAAATCAGAGCCGCCGTTTCCTTTCGTCTATCTAAAATGAACGACGACCCTACACCCTGTAATCTGGTACGGCGGCACATAGGAGGATGCCGCCGTGTCAATTTTTGTCATTCACAATAGCCATGAGTTACACCAGCTAAAAAAAGTCTTGCCCCTCCTCCGGGGGAGTATGACTATCTATCAGTATTATCGTTCCATCTAAATCAGCAGAATAGTAGGTATTTTTGTTGCGCCGATTTCCCGTTATGGGGAGTTGGCGTTTTTTGCTGTCGATTTTTCGGGAAGGCGTGCGAAGTATGTCGCTGTCGATCCCCGCCTCATTTCGATTCACTCGTCAACCGCCCGTGAATCGAAATGGAGGTACATAATGAAGAAAGTCAATCTCCGGGAATTGTATCCCGATGTCTATAAAACCGATCACTTTGTAGAAGTAACAGAAGATGTGCTGGAGACGATTCGTTCTGCTGAGCGTGCAGAAGCTGCTTATGACCGGAGGATGTATCGCTATAAGGCGCACTACTCCCTGGACTGCGACAACGGCATTGAAAATGCGATCCTGCTGAAGCCCCAGGCGCCGGAAATGCTTCTGGAAGAAAAGCAGCTGCGGGAGCAGCTCTATGCCGCTGTGATGAAGCTGCCGGAGAAACAGGCAAAGCGAATTTATGCCCGATACTATCTGGGAATGACGGTAAATGAAATTGCCGAAGTAGAAGGTGTAGACCCAAGCCGTGTCCGAGACAGTATCCGCCGTGGATTAAAGCAGCTTGTAAAATATTTTTGATAAAATTTCATTTGATGCGCCTGTTTTTTGCCTTTTTTGTCAGTGTTAATAAGAAGGACAAGTTTTCCTCCTTCATCAGTACATTGACAATCGAATAGACAGCACAACAGGTACATAACCCATGTACGAGCGAATGTGAAACGCCGCGAAGATGGAGCAGTCAGGGAGGTGATGAAAAGACTTCTTCGGAGCGATCTACGATTTCATAAAACGGATTGTGGCAGATTCGGCGCGATGACTGCATGGGGGCTTAAACATTAAAGGATTTTATCCGATCGTCGGAAAAAATGGCAAGGAGAATATAAAGATTCTAATCGATGGAGATAAAATATCCACGGTAATTCAGACAGTCAGTATCGGGGAGCAGGAAGAACTAAAAGACTTTATTCAGAAAAATGATAAGCTAGTAAATTGGGAGCAGTTTCAAAATAATCATGGAACAATCGTGCTACATGATCATAGGATGTCAGATTATATAGCAGGAGAAGTGCAGGATTATATAGGAACAGAGATGGAATTTTATGATCTGGTTCCGGTTGGTACGGAAATGAGCAGTTTAGTTCCTGAGAAATTAGTAAATTGTGGTTATCTGGATATAACAGAGGATGATTTCCCAGAGATGAAATTGTGCTGGGATGGTAAAAATATAAATATCCTATTGGTAACAGAGACTACATATGATTGGCTGGTAGAAAAATTAACACCACAAATTTTTGAAATACAATTTAATGTTGACAAAAATCAGGAGTCAGTTATCCGAGAAAGACTGAATCAGATGATTCGCAATTATAATATGGAATTTCAATCAAAATATAGACACGCTGATAAATTGAACTTGTTTTATTTAGATTCTAAATCAGAACGTCTGCTAAAGGAGCAGAACTATATTCAGACAAGTAGATGGCTGCTTATGAGTATTAGTGGAATTTTAATATTTATAGGAATTATGAATTTCGCAAATACAAGAATATCGGATATTATGCTTCGGCAATGGGAGTGTAAAATCCTGGAACGTGTAGGGATGACAAAAAAACAAGAATATCGAATGTTTGTAACAGAGGGCCTTTTCTATTGGTTACTGTTATGTGGATTGCTTATGAGTTTTGGAAATTTAGGGATTGGTATCATGCAGTGGTATATGAAAATGCAGATTTCCTATTTCGCTTTCCGCTATCCGGTAAAAGAAATGATTGCGTTGATGGTACTTTTATTATTGTTCAGTATTATTTTTCCAGGAATTATTTATAAAAAACTAAAAAAGAAAAGGAAGTGAGGATATGAAGCAGATTTTAATTGTCGAGGACGACAGTTTTTTGAATAAGATGTTAGACTATAACCTGACCGCAGACGGCTACGGTGTGACTTCTGCCCTAAATGCCAGAACCGCAGCCGAAGCTATCCGTCAGCGAGAATTTGATTTAGTGCTGCTGGACATCAACCTGCCGGACGGCAACGGTTTTGAGCTGTGCAAATTGATAAAGCCCCAGCACCCGGACACCATCGTAATTTTCCTGACAGCAAACGATCAGGAGAGCGACCAGATACGGGGCTATGAGGTGGGCGCGGTGGACTACATCACAAAGCCCTTTGTGATTGGGGCCTTGCAGCGAAAAATCAAAGCCATGTTCGCCATGCTGGAACACCACAGACCTGCCAAGGATATTTACGACGACGGCGGCTGTTTCTGGACTTCTCGGAGCAGACGGCTTTCTTAAACGGCAAGCCCCTGACCCTATCCCTGATGGAGTACAAAATGCTGAACTTGTTCCGCAAAAATCCCCGGCAAGTGCTGACCCGTGGGCAGCTTTTGGAAAAGCTGTGGGATATAGACGAAAGGTTTGTGGACGAACACACTCTGACAACCTCCATCAGCCGGATTCGCAGCAAGATTGAATCCGACGGCGGCGCACCCTACATCAAGACCGTTTACAGCATGGGCTATCAATGGACGGGAGGCGAAGCAAAATGAAGTTTCAAAACCTCTCGGTAAAGCGGCTGTTTGGCCGGGTGGCAATAGGACTTGTTCTTTCCATGTCCGGGATCACCATAGCCCTGTTTCTTGTGACAAAACAGACGGCGGTGCTGCTGACTGGCGGGGCGCTGCTGTTGTGCGCCCTTGTGGGAATTTTTGTACTGACGCAGGCGTTTGGAAAGCGACTGTCGCAGTTTACCGCTGACCTGTGCCAGACCTTAGACCACATGATCGCCGGAAATGAAGCACCAAAACGCCCAAAGGACAGCGAAACCCAGCTTGCCAGAATCGGACACCGGCTGGCAAGGCTTTACCAGATCATGCAGGAGAACCGCAGTCTTGTGGACGAGGAACGGCAGGAGTTACAGACCCTTGTATCGGATATTTCCCATCAGGTGAAAACGCCGGTAAGTAATCTGAGAATGGCGACGGACACGCTGCTGGAAAAGCCTATGACCGAGGCGGAGCGCACCGACTTTATCCGGGGAATCCGTAGCCAGACGGATAAGCTGGACTTTCTCTTTCAGGCCTTGTGAAAACCTCCCGGTTGGAAACAGGCGTGATCCAGTTGGACAAGAAACCGGGCCACCTCTTTAATACTGTGGCGCAGGCCATGAGTGGGATCGTGTATGCAGCGGAGAAAAAGGAAATCGCTGTGTCCGTGGACTGCCCGGAGGATTTGACCGTTTCCCATGACAGCAAGTGGACATCCGAAGCCCTCTTTAACCTGCTGGACAATGCGGTGAAGTACACCCCGGCAGGCGGGAAAATCACGGTGTCGGTGGTGCTGTGGGAACTGTATGTGGAGATCAAAGTGGCCGACACTGGCAAGGGCATTTCCGAAAGCAATCAGGCCGCCATCTTCCGGCGCTTCTATCGTGAGGAAGAAGTACACGAACAGCAGGGCGTGGGCATTGGCCTGTATCTGGCCCGTGAGATCGTAACGCGGCAGGGCGGCTATATCAAAGTGGTTTCGGAGCCGGGAAAGGGTTCGGAATTTTCCATTATGCTGCCGACAAAATAGAACGCTGCAGACGGCCTTTCCGGCTGCCCGCCGTAAATTTTTTTGAAATGTCCGAACGTTGTAACATTTCGCCCTGATTTTTAATAAATTATTTTGGCCGCTGTAACATTTCGCGGACATTTGGGTTTTACAATACCCTTATCAACAGGCAGAAAGCCTTGAAAGGAGTTTTGAGTATGAGCGTTTTACAGACGATTGATCTGAAAAAGTATTACGGCACAGAGCCGAACATCACCCGCGCCCTTGACGGCGTGAACTTCTCCGTGGAGGACGGCGAGTTTGTGGCCGTTGTGGGAACCTCCGGCAGCGGCAAATCCACCCTGCTTCACATGATGGGAGGGCTGGACACCCCTACTTCCGGCAATGTGATTGTCCGGGACAAAGAGCTGTCGAAAATGAACGACGAACATCTCACCATCTTCCGCCGCCGCAACATTGGCTTTATCTTCCAGAACTATAACCTTGTTCCTATCCTGAATGTGTATGAGAACATCGTCCTGCCGGTGGAGCTGGACGGGGATACGGTGGATCAGAAGTTTTTGGACGAGATCGTTCACCTGCTTGGGCTGGAAGATAAACTGAAAAATATGCCGAACAATCTTTCCGGCGGCCAGCAGCAGCGTGTGGCGATTGCCCGCGCCTTGGTTACCAAACCGGCTATTGTGCTGGCCGACGAGCCGACTGGCAACCTTGACAGCAAGACCAGCGCCGAGGTGCTGGAGCTTATCAAGCGCACCAGTGCGGAGTTCCGGCAAACTGTTGTGATGATTACCCACAATAACGATATTGCCCGCCTTGCAGATCGGATTGTCCGCATTGAGGACGGCAGGATCGTGGAGTAAGGAGATGGCAGGCCATGACATGGCCTTTTGAAAATGATACCAGTGCCATTACAAAGAAGCTGGCAAAGAAAAGTTTACAAAGCGAGAAGCGCCGGAATCTGATGGTGGTGATCGCCGTTGCGCTGGCGGCGTTTCTAATCTGCTTTACGGGAATTGTGTCTACCTCCCTGACACAAATGCAGCGCAATCAGGTTGTCGATACTTATGAGGCGGTCTGGCTGGGCGTGGAGGAAAACGACATTGAAACACTGAAAGGACTGCCGGAGTTTGAGCGCGTAGGCGGCTACTATATGCTGGGTGAGGAACTTTCAGAACAGGGCTATCATGCGTCCTACACTAGTTTAATAGGGTCTGACCCCAAAACAAAACGCAAAAGGGATGATGCGAGAGGTCTGTGATGCCGACGGTGCGATTTTCTTTTCCACCCATGTGTTAGAGGTGGCGGAAAAACTCTGCGACAAGGTTGCAATCATCAAGAGTGGAAAACTGATTCGCTCTGGTATCATGGATGCAGTCAAAGGCGATGATTCTCTGGAAGATGTATTCCTGGAATTGGAGGGAGAAACATGCTAAAACTTTTGCTGAAAAAACAATTTCTTGAAATTTTTCAGGTCTATTTTTACGATGCCAAAAAGAACAAGGCTCGTTCTAAAGTTTCAATAGCCATGGACTTTGCTCTGTTCGCTTTGTTGGTTTTTGGACTTTTGGGTGGAATTTTTACATTTCTCGCTGTAAAACTATGCACTCCACTGATTACAGTGGGGATGGACTGGATGTATTTTGCGCTGATGGGATTGATTGCCGTGCTGTTAGGTGCTTGTTACATATTTTTTTGTTCATGAAGGTGCTCATTTATTATATGCTCTGCTTGCCGGTGTGTATAAGCAAATTAATTTTATGGGACTGGGTGTGCAGATTGACGTTTATGCAGAACGTATGACAGATACGCAACTTGGTATTTTTTGCCTCATGGGTGTGTTTGCGACTTTATGTATAGGATATTTGCTGACAGCACTTGTAAAGAACATATGTCGCATCAAAAATAAGCTGCTCCGTGCGATGATTTACTACATAACGATTGCTTTGTTACTGCTCGATCCTTTATATCTAAGCGTCTTTTGTAGTTTTTTTGGCGGCGGGGATATGAACGGTATTGCTCTCATCTGTCCGGAATGGACGGTAAATAAATCTGAATCCAGTAAAAAAGCGCAACTTCCGAAAAATGAAGAGAATGTGCTAGAAATGCAACCAATTGAAAATGCGGACGTAAATGCAACAGATGATGAAATTCAGGTGGATTATTTGGAGAAAACTGAAGAAGAGAATTCAGAATCCAGTTCAGAGAATGAAGATTATCCAGGAGAGGATGTAGTTGAAATTGTAAATCTGAAGGGGGAAACAACGACTGTTTATAAGTTGGCTGATGGAAGATACATGGATCGTATAGAAAGAATATTTATATTTGATGGTGTGGATACATGGACTGATATAAATGGTGCAGAGTGGAATCAGGCGGTGAACTGAGAAAAAGCAAATGGGGCGGAGAAGTAAAGCGAATGTTAAAACGATACAGAATGTATTACAGCGAAGCTGTTGGAAAAATTGAAATGTACTTGCTTTGCCAGAAATATCATATGTTAGGTTGCGTTCAATATGAACCGACTAACGAAATGATGGTAGAACTGTATGGGGAAGAAAGAAAAATTGATAACTTCATGCCAGTTTTAGAAAAATATTTTAATCGCAAACTATGTAAAGTGATAGAAATGAATGGGGAGCCAGATTATGGTGTTGGTGATTTTAGAATTGGATAGGAACACAATGCAAGTATTTGTTGGAAGGAAGTGAAAACATCGGAAAAATATTATTGATATCTTTTAATGATAATGAAGAAGAAATAATAGAGTCTGTTCTTGCTGCTTTGGGAACAGGACGAAATATATATTGTGATGAAAATAATATAAAGCCATTAAAGATACATTATGGAGATATTGTTATTTTGTTGGATAAAAGAGAATTATTTCGAAAGCAGGAAAAAATAGATTTATCTTTTATAGAGTTTGAAATTTTGCATTTATTAATGCGAAGTCCCGGAAGAGTGTTTAGCAAAGAACAAATATATGATATCATATGGAATGAACCTTATTCCGGTGATTATAATGTGGTTATGCGACATATCTGCAACATTAGAGAAAAGATAGAGGATGATCCGGGCCAACCAATGTATATACAAACGGTGAGAGGTGTAGGATATCGGTTTAACGGGAATTTAGGCAGCGAGTGAAATCGCTGCCTATTATTATGGTTTTACAAAGAAGGAAGTTTGTTATGAGAAGATCTTTGTATTTCAGGTGCCTCCTGTTTGAGATATTTGGACAGGTTTTGCTGTATCAATTCCAACTCTTTTATTTCTTGCTTAAAGGAAACGTATTGAGTATTTAGTGCTTTCTTTCTGGAAATAAGATCTGAAATTTGCTTTTGTAACTTATTGGAATTAAGATGCTTCAGATCCATGCCATTTTCCTGTAAAATATGTTCAGCACCCGCGAAAAGAATAATTTGAGATTCATATTTACGAAAATAACGATCTGGATCTTTGGAGCTTTTATAATGGTCGTCGTAAATTTTATTTTTCTGATATTGTTCGGCATATTTTAGCATTTCTCGAAGATGGCGTATCTGAGACTCGAGAGAAACAACAGAGGTATTTACCTCTTTTTGCTGCATATGTAACAAGGCTATGCGGTCTTCAAGTTCTGAAAAATTATGTAGATTATGTGTGAACATCTTGTTATATTCAGCAGAGACAATTTTTAAATTTTCCTTATTTGCCCATTTCTGAAGTCCAATGTTTCCTGCTATATTGGGAG
>SKEQ01000951.1_pt1 | contig 14900 bp, 34 predicted proteins | sample 4826751 | NCBI WGS metagenome assembly SKEQ01 (sample SAMN11008805, study PRJNA524170) | human gut metagenome | biome: Human fecal sample; material: Feces; isolation source: fecal sample from pouch patient p44 | host: Homo sapiens | place: Israel: Tel-Aviv | collected 2013-07-11 | reverse complement strand
GCTAAACAACGAATTATTATGCGCTATTTTAGCATTGATATTACCATGTTTTATAATTAATAAGCAAATGGTAAATTATATTAATAAATTATTGCATATTATCTTCGGCTTTCGAAGATAATAAGTTATTGGATTGAGCCTCGGAAATCATTTCTGGGGTTATTTTTTCGCCATTTAATATTGAGCTAATAATATCCGGACTTTTTATATCTAAATCATTTACTAATTGAAGGAGTTCTACTTGTTTTTGAAGTTCGATGCGGTTGTCTTCTTGTGTGTTTCCTCTGAGACCGGAAGTTTCAGAGGAAATGGAAAAATCGATATCTTTAGTTTCAGCATCTCTTTTAAATGATAAGTTGAATTTCCCACCATTTATAATATTGCTTATAGAAAATATTAGCAGAGATAGGACAATACCACCTGCTGAAGCATAGCTTATTAGTTCTATGATTCCAGGAGAATGGATATTCAATTTCACTTCGATTTCTGATGAATCAAACGGAATATCGCACTGCACGGCAAGTGAAGAAGCAGTATCCTCTATGGCTTTAGATAAAATAACAAGCTCTTTGAGTGTCAATCCATTTGGATGTCCAGCATGAATAGTTGTATGAACTTCTTCACCTTTGGAATAAATTCCATATATAGTACGGTCAATATAAGGTGCATAGTCATCCATATTAGATAAAGCATGCTGCGAATTAAAACCTTTTGATAGATATATGTCCATTGTCCCTTTTTCTATAGTTTTCAATACCTTTATTCTTCGCCTTTTATAATACGGACAATGAATCGTCATTGAGTCAGGGTCTTTTTGTAAGCAGGTTTCAACATAATTAGTATTTTCATAAGTGTCACCTAATACCTCAGCTATTGTAATTTGATCAGAATTAACGCTTGGAATCAACACAATGTCTCCTCGGCTGATTTCGAATACAAAGCGTTTAATCTTATTATAAATTGAGGTGATTTTGGCTTTCGAGGATCCATCAGTTTCTTCATCATCTATATCGATAGATTCATCATGATCTCCATCATACATTCCGATTAACCGTTTGATAGAATCTTCGTTTTCGTTATTTAGAATATTAAGAGTGATAAAGTCCCACGCAATAGAAATATATTCATGCATAACAAAGTCTTGATAATATTTACCACCATTGGTTCTGATAATCCAGTAATGTCGGGTAGTAGAAATGTTGGGCACTTTGAAAAGTTCTAAAATATTGCTACTCATAATGTCTCCTTTATCTAAAATTGTATTTTTATTAATTAAATACATACACATTTATATTTTTGTTCCTGACAGTCTTTCATCGTTTTCCGTATCTTTTTGCACCACTTTACTCTATATAAACGCATCTGCGTTCATATCATTTCCATAACTGCTAAATTAGGAATAAAATAAATAACATAATTATCTACAGTAGTACATTTACCATATTTTCCAGTATAGCAGTCAATAGCTTCTTGCAGATATTCTTCTGTGACATGCAGATGTTCTGCAACTTCATATCTATTCTGGCATCCAGCATTAAAAGCTGATATGATACCTCGCAATCCGATCATCCGATTGTATCCGTGCAATCTTCCTTTTTGTTCTTGCTTCATATTTTCAATATTTTGCGTATTAAATATATCGCCAACAGCAGTATGATGATGTCCGATTTCTTCAGCTAAAACACAAGCCTTTTCTGCGGACGTTTTCAACCTGTTTGATATTGCAATTCTATTTTTATAGATCAATCCGTCACTACCGGAAAGAGTCTTTTCGCGGACAATCAGTCCGCTATTATTCGCCTCTTCCAAAAGTTCTTCATAAATCGTCATTGTATCACTCCCATTCAGAGTCATCCATCATGATGTCTTTATCGTGTTTTCTCATTTCATCTGTTACTTTAATGTCGGTTCGTTCATGAGCTGCTAATACTTCTAAATGATTGTTGGATTCTATAAAATTCGGATTTCCAAGTAATATTTCAGAATAATTCAAAAGACTTTTCTTTCCATTATTATTTAGCTTTCTCATGTTCTCTAAAAGCTTATATTCTAATCTGTTTTTTCTGAACATACTTTGATCGTAAGCTTTCTTGAATTCCTCAACATTATTAAACGAAAGGTTATCAGGGCCAATCGCATCTTTAAATTCGTAGTCGTTACGTCCCATCGGTACGTCAAATCCCATCAACCATGACTCGCTTACGTTTAATGCTTTTCCTAAAACGAACAGTTTTTCTTGATTAGGTTCATTTTTTCCAGAACAGTATTGACTTATATCTGATTTGTTCATTTTTATCCCATATTGTTCACAGTATGGTGCAGTTAATTTCAGAACGTCTACTTGTCTAAGATCCTTTGTCTCCATAATCTTTTTTAGCCTAGTAGCAGTGCTTTCTTTCTTCATATAAATGTACCGCCTTTCTGATTATAAATATATCACACACTTAACAAAAGTTCAATATGAAAAACAAAAAAGTTCAAAAAAATTAACTTTTGTATTGACAAGGGTACAAGTGGGTGTTAAGATACAAGTGGTTCAAACGTTTGAACAGAGCGAAAGGAGGATAATATGGCATTCAATTATGACAAATTAAAAGGTCGGATAATTGAGAAGTTTGGAACTCAGTATAGGTTTGCGGAAGCTATGAAATGGTCGGAAAGAACGCTTTGCTTGAAATTGAGTAGTGAGAGACCGTGGAAGCAGACGGATATCTGTAAAGCAGTAGAACTTCTAGATTTGGCACAGGAAGACATACCTAAATATTTTTTTAGAGAAAAAGTTCAAAATATTGAACTTTAAAAAGGAGAACAAAATGAACAATTTAACAGTAATTGAGAACGAACTTGTCCCAGTATATGAGACGAGCACAGGAGAAAAAGTAGTATACGGTTCAGAACTGCATGAGGTTCTGGGAGTTAAAAGTAGATATAGAGAGTGGATTGATAGGAGATTGTTAGATATTGATGCAGTAGAAAACGAAGATTTCCAAGCCGCCGAATTTTCGGCACCTTCCGGTCAGACTAAAAAAGACCATATCATCAAACTAGATGCTGCCAAAGAAATGGCAATGCTTGAACGGAATGAAAAAGGAAAACAAGTACGCAGATATTTCATTCGGGTAGAAAAGAAATACAAAGCGGCGTCTCTTGCCACACAGGAACTCTCACCGCAGTTGCAGGTCATGATTAACTTGGAAATTGAGCAGAAGCGTCAGGCAGAGAAGCTTGAGCACGTGGAAGAACGGATTGAAAGCATCCGTGAGGTTGTTGCAATCGATACAACATCATGGAGAGATGATACCGGAAGAATCTTGAGAAAAATCGGTATGGAGTGCGGAGACAGTAAGTCCTATCAAGATGTAAGAGCGGAATCCTATCAGTTGTTAGAAAAACGCATGGGAGTGAATGTAAAGCAGAGACTCACGAACAGGCGTAGGAGAATGGCAGATGAGGGTGTTTGCAAATCCAGAAGAGACAAATTGAATTATCTTGATGTGATTGCTGATGATAAGAAACTGATTGAGGGATATACGGCTATCGTAAAAGAGTTGGCTATCAAATACGGAGTTGCATAGAAGAAAAGGAGGAAAAAGAGGATGTGTTGGAGTGGCAGTCCGGGAACGCCGGTAATGGATTCCGTTCAAGAAGCAGAAAAACGTACAGGAAAGATGTTCAATGCTCAATCGCGGAGAATGGATCAAATTGAGTTTGATGCGTTTAAAAAAGAGGTAGAAGAACTTAAAACAGAAGTAGATAGCCTAAAACATAAGACCCTCTGTCTGCTTGTAACACTTGTTGTCTTTGTGATTTTTGCTTCATTTTCAGTTGTGAATATGTCAAGACAGTATTCAACTATTCATGACTATTACATGGATTCTCGGAGTACTGATCAGGAGATAAGTCAATCTCTGGAAGAACTGATTCCGAAGATAGAAGTACTTCAGTCAGAATTTAAATAAGGAGGGAAAACACAATGTTTAGCACTGTAAAAATAGAAAACGGGGTAATTTTGGACGGCAAGAAACTTAAATGCGTGAAATCATACAGATTAGAGCAGAAAGAGAGATTATATCGCAGAACTTACAGTAAATATGGATGTTCGGGTTTTTGTAAGGACGATAAGCCGTCCGATATCAAAGCTGGAACTATTAAGGCGGACAAGCCATCTGGATTGAGGTTGGCGGACTTGGCAAATGTAATTGGAGAAGATGCACCCGTGAGAGTTGTATACCAAACTGGAATGGGGACGGCAGTAAATGTATATGAACCTGGAGGCATTTCGATGGAAGACCCTAAATTTTTGGAAAAACCTGTGAAAACAATAAGAATCATTATTGGTGTGCTGGTTGTAGAATTGGAGGACTGACATGGAAATTGTAATAGCAAGCGTTATCTGCTCGATCATGGTTTCTGCTGTTACAAGCATTATTATTACAAGGAAATACATGAGCGTTACTCAAAACGAGGTAGATAGGATGCTCAACATGAGTATTAAACTTGTCGAGGATGTTGCAAAAATGATGGCTGATAGATTTGGAACAGACCAGAAATAAGAGTGGATGGACAACATATCTCGGACAATCCATCCAGCATACATAGTAGAGAGGTGATTTTATGAAGCCAGATATGGAAAAAATCATACAAGTGTTGATATCTCTTATCGAAGAACAGGAACATGTGAAAATTGATTACACACTCGAAAAGAGGACAGAAGAGAAAACCGCTTAGGCGGTAGAAGGGAGGACAAGCTATGAAAAGGCTAACAGTAAACAAGATCGAGAAATTTATCCAGACACTGGAATCCACAGAAAGGTTTGGTTGGTATTCTGAGGAGCAAAAGTTGCACGCAATCGCCTGTTTAAACAATTACTGCAGGGAACTGGAGTATCAAGGAAGAAAATCCGTGAAATTAAAGGAGGAAGAACATGGAAATTAAAGGAACTTACCAATGCCAGACCACTCAGCAACCCAACACTTTAAATAGCTGGGACATCCGCTCCGTATCGGTAGATCTGCCGGAACCAAAGGACAAGCCTTATTGGATCAGAGCTGGTGCGATGATGATAGGGTTTATCCTGGTGATGCTGGCGTGGTATCTGGCGTTTGGGTATTAAAAATGAGCGCCTACAAAAGGCTGGGGAGCCGTAGGCACTCTAACAAAAAATCAAGAATATATTAACAGATTTTAGGAGGATAAGCAATGGATAGAGAAAAAATACATAAACTTTTAGACTTAATTCTTGAGATTCAAGAGCGTGGAGAAGGTAGGAATGGGTATCCGTACGTAAACATTGAATTTTCGAACTACGGTAGCAGAATATTTTTAACCGCACAAGAAAACGGATTTGTTACTGATGGAGATTACGATTTGTTTGACGGTATTGCAACAGATAAGCAACTAGATGATGCAATTATTTTAGTTGGGGTATTGCTGGAAATGGCAGTGGACAAGACGGAGGAACAGTATGCTTAGCTATACAGATACCGAGCAAGAAGAAATGACGGAACGAGAAGTTGTTGAGAGTGAGAGATATTTTAAAGTACGGAGAAGACATTATCAAAATTATTGCGATTTTATGGAGGAGATAACAAATGGCAACATTATACGAGATTGATGAAGAGATTTTAAATTGTGTAGATCAGGAAACAGGAGAGATTATCGACCCGGAAAAGCTGGCACAGTTGCAGATGGATTTTGATAAAAAGGTAGAGGGAATTGCTCTCTGGATCAAAAACCTCTTATCTGATGCAGAAGCAATCAAAGCAGAGAAAAACAAACTGGCTGACCGCCAGAGGTCATGCGAAAACAAGGCGAGAAATCTAAAAGAATACCTGTCTGGTTATTTATGTGGTGAAAAATTTAAGACACCAAGAGTCAGCATTTCTTATCGAAAATCAGAGAGTGTAGAGGTACAGGATATTTCAAAGCTGGATGAAGAATATTTGAAATTCGTTGATCCCGAGGTGGACAAGACCAAAGTGAAAAAGGCACTGAAAGATGGAATTGAACTCTCTGGCGTTGTATTGGTGCAGAATAATAATATTCAGATTCGGTAGGTGAGAAATATGGAATTTAGGACATTAAAGGCAAACGAGATTGAATGTCGGATCGCAACGGTGAAGAGTAATGGGATATCACTATTACTATACAAAGACGCAAGGTGCGATATGAATATCTTGGATGAAACTGTTGGAAAGTTAAATTGGAAAAGAGAACACAGCAGAGACAACGCAAACTGCACCGTGAGTATATGGGATAACGATAAAGGCATCTGGGTTCCAAAAGAAGACACAGGAACAGAAAGCTTTACCGAAAAAGAAAAGGGTCTTGCATCTGACAGCTTTAAGAGAGCTTGCTTTAATTGGGGAATTGGAAGAGAGTTATATACCGCTCCGTTTATTTGGATCCCATCTGATAAATGCGAAATTTCCGCGAAACAGAATGGTAATGGAAGCACTTGTTATGATCGTTTTCGAGTAAGCTATGTTGGTTATGACAAAGAAAGAAACATAGATGCACTGAAAATCGAAAATGAGAAAACCGGAAAAGTAGTATTTTCGCTTGGTAGAAATGTCGGAAATTATAATCCTGCTAATCAAGAAGAACCTCTCGAAAACTATGTGACCGAATCACAGGTAAAAACACTAGAAATTTGCATTCCGAAGCATAAGCAGACAATAGCGAATGTGTGTCGGCATTATAAGGTGTCGGGTTTGCGAGAACTGACAGTGGAGCAATTTAAAAAGCTTATGAGAAATATGGGAGAAGAATAATGAGGTTTACAGGAAGATTGAAAGAACCTGTCGCAGATTATCACAGTGGAAAGCTGACCATTCTATTCGAGCCTATAGAGGACTTCCGACAAGCCTACGATGAACTGAAAGATTATGAGAAATTAACGCTTGAAATAAAGCCGTACAGAGCAAAGAGAAGCCTTGACGCGAACTCTTATTTGTGGGTGTTACTCGATAAATTAGCGGAAAAGTTGGACATCACTAGGTGGCAAGCGTACCTAAATGAATTAAAATCCCACGGTGCTTTTGAGTACATACCGCTCCGGGAAAAAGACATCTATCTGGCACAGTCAGTGTTCCGGATTGTGATAGATCGTGGAGCACAGGAAGTAAAAGACCTAAAAGGGAGAACTGAAACATTACACACTCTGCAATGCTACAAAGGGTCAAGCAAGTATAACACAAAAGAAATGAGCAGACTCATCAAAGGCGTGTTGGAAGATTGCAGAGAGGTTGGAATACCAGATGCAGACCTTTTGGCCCCAGATGAAAAAGAAGAGCTTAAGCAGAAATGGGGAATTGAACTATGAGCATTGATTACAGTGACATGGCATTCCCTAAGCCAAAGTGCAAGAAAAAGAAAAAAGGTCATCAAAGAGCATCCGGCAGACCAAAGAAGCTGTGGAGCATATTTACAGAAGATATGGATCACTGCATGTACACCGGAGCTTACGGAGTGGAGAGGCATCACATTTTCAGCCACACATCGAAAGAAATTGAGCTTTCGGAGGATTATGGTTTTATCGCTCCATTGAGACCAGACCTGCATCCAAACGGAACAAGGGCAGGGGAGAATGCATCAAAAGTTGACCGATACTTAAGAAAACGCTGCAAAGAGTATTATTTGCAGCACTACGGAACAGAAGAGCAGTTCCGACAAGAATTTCACTATGTTAGCAAAGGGTAACCTTTCGCTATAAATTGTAACCCGTTCATGGCTGCACAGTACGTCACAAATACCTTAAGTAAGCCAGATTCATTGTCTCCCGGTAATTCCGGGAGCAGAAAGGAGAATAAATGGTAATTACAATTCCGGGCAAACCGGTTGGAAAAGCAAGACCGAGATTCCGCAGAGCCGGATTTAAAGTCATTACATATACGCCACCAGAAAATAAAAAGTACGAAAAGGAAGTTGCAAGGATTTACAAGCAGAGTATAGGCGTGCTTTACACGGACATCCCTCTGAGAGTCCGAATTTTAGCGAAATTTCCGATTCCAGAGAGCTGGTCTAAGAAGAATAAGGAGAAAGCTTTAAAAGGCGAAATAATGCCAAATAAAAAGCCAGACTTAGATAATATCGCAAAAATCATTTTGGATGGACTGAATGGAGTCGCATATACGGATGATAAGCAGGTGACCAGTATGGAAATCGAAAAAGTGTATTCTGATGAGCCTTGCGTGGTGGTCTATATTGCGGAGGATGAGTAATGGCAGAAGTGAAGTGGATAAAGATAGCAACGGATATCTTTGATGATGAAAAGATATTGCTGATAGAGGGTTTGCCAGATGCTTATGCAATTATAACAGTCTGGTTCAAGTTGTTATGTCTTGCCGGGAAGAAAAATAACGGTGGCGTATTCCTGATGAATGACAAGATTCCCTACACAGACAAGATGCTGGCTACAATCTTTAGAATGAATGAATCTACTGTAAAGTTGGCTTTGAATGCGTTTGAGCAATTCAAAATGATTGAGATAGTGGAGGGAATAATCACGATCCCGAACTGGAACAAGCACCAGACATTGGATGCTTATGAACGAAAAAAGGAGCGTGACAGGCTGTACCAAGAGGAAAGAAGAGCCAAACAGAGAGCTTTGATTGAAAAATCGTCTGACAAGTCGTCTGAAAGAACGTCTTACGTCGCTGTTTCAGATATAGATAAAGAAGAAGATAAAGAAAAAGATAATAATATATATGTCCCGTACAAAGAGATCATTTCTTACCTGAATGAAAAGACAGGCAAGAAACTAAGATGGGATGTTAAGAGTAACCAAAAGGAAATAAAAGCCAGATTCAATGAAGGATACACTCTGGATGATTTTAAGACGGTGATTGATAAAAAATACAATGAGTGGGGCAGAAAGCCGACAAAAGAGGAATTACAGCGCGGCATTAAGGATATGAGGATATATCTAAGACCAAAAACCCTGTTCGGCAGTAATTTCGATGTTTATCTTAACCAAGAGCAGACGGAAAAAGTGCCAGCAAAACCGCCAGTAAGCAGAAACTTAAACAACTTCGAACGCAGAGGATACGACATGGACTCTCTGGAAGAGCAGCTGTTGAACTCAAATTAAGGAGGAACTATGGAACCAAAGAAAGTGATAATAAATTACGCTTTGCTCTGCAAGGAACTAGAAAAGCAGGGCAAGACGAAAGAGAAATTCTCGGCGGAACTTGGGAGAAGCAAGTCTTTTGTCTGCAATATGGCGAAGAACCCGGAACAGACAGAAGATTTTGAAAGGACCATGTGTCTACTTCTCGGACTTGAGCCGGGAAGTCTGGTAAAAGAACCGGAGAAGAAGGGGATGACTGCGGCACAGGCGCTTACAGTAATCAGAGATGAGATTTTAGAGAATCGTAGAATCATGCAGGAGAATTTTGAGAAAATCTGGAACAAGCTGAACACCAACACTGTCCAACTGGAAAAGATTAAGGACAAGGTCAACGAGGTATCTAAGACCGATTATGACAAGGCGGTGGAATGGTTAAAAGATAAAATGGCAGGCGGACGATATGACGGAGCGAAGCTGCTCATGGAGTCAGATGCAGCGGGAATCAAACGGTCAGACATCATGAAAGCGAGAAACGAATTAAAAATAAAGATACAGACAACCGGATATGGGAAGAACTCGAAAGCATGGTGGAGTTTAGAAAGGGAGTAAGCATGGACAGAGGAAAATACAGCTTTAGCAGCCAAAGAAAACAGTCTGCAGGATTCAAACCGGGCAACATGGCAGCATATATGTACGGCAGTACAAAGCGGAAGAGGAAGAAAAGGGTGAGAGGAAAATGAGTAGACAAGCACACTTTCTTGATCCGTACCAGTTCCAAATCGAAGAGATGGTAAAGCTCGGATGCTCGGATGAACATATCTGCAGAGTGCTTGAGGATATTACCGGAAAAGAAGTGAAAAAGAGGGTAATAGCAAACAAGAGGATGTGGTTAAGAAAAATGGAAAATAAAAGAAAACAATACGAACCGTACAAGGGAGAAATTAAGTACATGATCGAAAACGGACTTACGATCCAGAACATCTATGCAGCAATAAGCAGAGAGAGCGGAATAGATGCGAGTATTGAAACGTTCAAAAACTTTTTAAAAGACAATGATATGCTGCCTGAGTCAAAGAAGCAGGAAACTTCGGTTAAGGATATCTTCGGCAACATTGCAAATTACATGGAGTTTCACGAAGGCTGGGTACGGACCAGTTGCCGACTCAACAGGGCGATGTCGAATCCAAACCGGATATTAATGCGGAGGTATTTACAGTAGGTTATGAAAAAAAAGAAAGAGAATCCGAAGAAAAATGAAGTACATATCTGTTCTTCCTGTGGACGGGAAATTATCGGGGATTTTGAGTATGTAAAGACAAAGAGAGGGACGGAATTGTATTTCTGCAAAGATATGAGGTGTAGACATGGGAAAAGTTGATGATTATACAGCAGGTAGATCACAGGGATTGATTCTGGCAAGGGAGATTGTAAAAAAAGACGGTATCGAGGGACTGGAGAAAGAAATCCAGTTCAGAAACATTACAGGAATCAACACAGCCTTAACCAGAAAAGAACTAAACATTGCCTGTGAGAAGATTAAAAACATGACACTGGACACAATGATGGTGATCGCAGTCGCAACGCTACATGATGAGTTCGGTTTTGCTGGGAAACGGTGCAAGAGATTTATCGACCGAATGAACCTGAAAGCAGAGTGTCTGGTGGACGATATGGCAACATGGGATGAATATACGAGGATGATTAAGGGTGAGATTGGAATCGAGATGACGATACGGAGAAATGACTAATGCCAAAAGTGAAAGAAACACGCTTGCGAAAAGGCGACACGATCAAATGCGCTGATGCAGAGGATTGCGTGAGGACAATGAATGAGTTGGCGGTCTGCGGGATAGAGACGGATTTCCTGTATGAAAAAGATGGAGAGAGCGGTTTATGGTTGGAAATAACGGGAGGAAAATTAGATGGATGAGAAGAAAATTAGAGAAGCGATAGAAAGAATACGCAAAATTCGAGATGCGTACAATGCAACATTACGCTCACTTCCGCGGAAAACGAGAGAAAGAAGTGATTATAACAATTATGTCGATGCATTTATAGTGGCAATCGAAGCACTAGAAAAGCAGATATCGAAGAAACCGATTTGCGTTCCGAAACTATACAGTGAAGAATTAGGATTTAACGATGAAATTCATTGCCCGTCTTGTAGAAGATATGTCGGTTTTTTTTATGGAGGGAATGAGCGAACCGGAACAAATGGAATATTGTTGTGATTGCGGTCAACGCATTGCAAAAGATTGGAGTGAATAGCATGAAAGAAATTAGAGTCGGAGACATAGTGATGTGCGTTGAATATCCAGGTAATCCATGCGGAATAGTGGTTAAACAGTATCGTCCGACAGCATGCGGACAGCAGACAATGATTAAATGCAATGACGGGCGGTTATTCCACGCACCAACAAGTGATTTTAGAAAGATAAGGTAATTGGAAGGAGCGAGGAATAACCATGATGGGAAGATGTAAATTAACAAGTATATGCGGACACGATTATTGCTGCATAGAATGTCCGGACAACGATATTTGTAATATACAGTGTGCAGATGAGGACATGTATGAGTATTGTGTGGAGTGTCCGGAATATGAGGAGGTGGAGTGATGATTTTATTTTGCCCTGATTTAACGGGAAAAGAAGAGGTAAAAGCAATGTTTATTGGGAATGGAGATTTTGTCAGACCAGTGTTGAATCCGTGTATTAAAGAGAAATGCGTAGCGTACAAGGATGGAAAGTGCCTGAAATACAACAATGAAGTGGAGGTAAAAGATGAATAGAGAAATCCTTTTTAAAGCAAAGAGAATAGATAATGGTGATTTGGAGGTGGAGTGATGAAAAAATATGATATTTTAATTGCAAAATTGTATGCGTGCTGTGGAAATCAGGAAGAGTTTCCATGTGAGCCGATTACCATTGATACTAATAAAATGAGCGAGTTATTGGAAGGTGTATTTATAGAAGCGGGATTGTTGGAGGTAGAGTGATGAAAACAATAATTTACACAGTAGATGACGAAGAACCAGATTGCAATAGATGCGATCATTGTTGCGGCGAAGATTATTATTGTATCAAACAATGTGGAGCAGAACATGGATGGAATGGATACGAAAGGTTAGAGAGAATTGAAAGTGATGAGGAGTAACCATGTGGAAAATATCAACGATATCCAAAAAAGAATTATCCTGAGATGGATTTAATGGATAAAATCGAGGAACTAGAGTTGTTGGAGGCGTAGTAATGAAAAAAGAGTGCATTAAATGCAAATATTATAAAAACTACTATAAATCAACAGAATGTTATTGCGAAAAAGGTTATTGTGTTATGGATAAGAAAAATAGGAGACGAAATAAATGAACGTACTAGAGAAGATTTTGGAGGAGATAAGCGAAGTTGAAAAAGAGTATGTAACTGGACATAAGGTGTTGTATGCATTAGGTGCTACAGGTATGGCAACCGAAATTAGCAGTATTATCCGTTCGCACATGGACGATGTTCCGAAGTGCGGAGAATGCAGCCGAAGAAAATGGTATCAGAAAGGATATGAAGACAGCAAGAAAGACAATGACAGGATCCCTTACACAGAACAAAATATGCCTAAGAAAGAAGGTATATATCTTGTAACGTGTGACGATAAAGAATATCCGGTAAAGAGAATGAGATTTAAAGAGGATTTATGGTACTGGACTTACGGGATATATGACGGAAGAATTTTGGCGTATCAGTCGTTACCAGAACCATACAAGGAGGAATAACATGGACATTTTAATCACAATCGCATCCCTAGCCCTGTACTACATCCTGGGGCTTGGAACAGTGATTGCCCTAAAGACAGGATTGGAAGAGGATGCAGAACTGAAATTTGAGGATTATTTAATGGCTTTGCTCTTTCCGTTTGTACTATTTGTTGTATTTGTGGATTGGGTGGTAAGAAAGATAGTGAGGTAGAAAATATGAGAAAATTTAACTGGGATGAATTTAAAGAAGTAAAATTTGCGGTGCACTGTAAGACCGAGGAAGAAGCGAAAGATTTTTGCCGACAGATGTATAAACACGGTATGGTATGGGGGAGTGGGAATAGTTATTTGAGTTGCACACACTATGAGAAATACAAGGATAAAACGTGCTACGACGGACAAGGTTTATATCAGAGTTATGATCACTTTAAGAAGTATAGATATGAAATTTTAGAATGGAGCGATTACATGGACAAAGAATTTACCAAGGCAGATTTGGAAGATGGGATGGTAGTTGAGCAAAGAGATGGTAACATGCATCTTGTATTGGCTGGGATGGCAGTGAGAAAAGGCGGATGCAATAATATAGGCGGTTATGATGATGACTTGAAATGGGAAGGTTATACAGGAGGAGACATCGTTAAAGTCTATAGGATTACTCCGGAATCACTCAGACGCATAGAAGATGTGTTTATTAAAAGCAACCTTGAACTCATCTGGGAGCGCAAAGAACCAAAGAAAATAACAGTGGAAGAAATGCGACAGAAGTTGGAAGAGCTGACAGGAGAGAAAATTGAGGTGACGGCATGACCAGAGAGAGCATGAAACGTAGAAAGGAGACAGCAGGAGTTATCCGAAAGATTGAAGCGTACACTATGGCAACGAGGAAGCCCTGTGAGACGGCTTTAAAGCAAAAGGGGCATAAAGCCTTTGCCTGCGACTTTAAAGGCGGCGAGAGGGCGAATAAGGACGCTGTGGAGTACATAGCAGAGAAATACAACATAAAAGAGCGGATCCCGGGAGGTGATTGAGTTGGACAAGAACGTAATCTATGAGTACATGGATGCGAAAGCATTGGTAAAAGAGACAGAAGAAGATATCAGACGGCACAGAAGAAAGACGATCGTACAGGACAAGGTGACAGGCAGCAATCCGGAGTTTCCATACCAGCCGCAGAGTTTTAATATCTATGGATGTGTAGAGAACACGGTGAATATAGACGAAGAGGAACGGTTGTTGGAGGAACGAAAGTTGAACGCAAAGCAGATTAAAGTAAAAGCAGAGCGAGTAATCAATAAAGCTCCGGTAAGGATGCAGAGGATTATCCGGTTCAAGGTGATGCAGGGGCTGACGTGGGACTCTGTAGCAATAAAAATGGGCGGAAGATGCACGAAAGACAGTGTAAGAATGGAATTTCAGAATTGGATGAAAGAAAAATAAAGTTATTTCGTTTTTTTCACATTTTTCGCTTTTAGGAGTTTATAGTATATCATGGAGTTAAAAGATAAGCTCCAAAATCTTTCCAAACATTCGGAACACCGCCGGACTTCTCCCCTTTCTTGTCTGGCGGTGTTTTTATGCCGTGGTCAGTTGGGACAAGCAGGTTCGATCCCTGCACACGGTTTTGCGATGTAAGGTTTGCGGCTTACCAGCTGGGGGTTGCTGTAGGGAGTGCACACCGGCTTTACATCACAAATGGTACCAAAACGCAGATATCCGCAGATCTGCAAAACAAACAAAAATAGATTCAGCAATCTATATTTAGTGTAATCAGCGTACCCGAGTGCTGCGGATAGGGTAAAGGATGTCAATAAAAGGCATCCTATGGGTGTATAGCTCAGTTGGTAGAGCGATCGGCTTTTAACCGACGTGTCGCAGGTTCGAATCCTGCTATACCCATTGTGGACTACTGCAAAGTTTCCTCCTTTTTTTCTTATAAATTTTGATTGTGTATTTGGTTATTTGATTTTGTTGCTGTTATAATTCTTTCAGCAGTAGTCCTAAATTCTTAGCATCCAGAGATGGGTGCTTTTATTATGCTATAAAGGTGGTGAGTCCTATGACAGAAAAACAGAAAATATTTG
>SKEQ01000939.1_pt1 | contig 15098 bp, 11 predicted proteins | sample 4826751 | NCBI WGS metagenome assembly SKEQ01 (sample SAMN11008805, study PRJNA524170) | human gut metagenome | biome: Human fecal sample; material: Feces; isolation source: fecal sample from pouch patient p44 | host: Homo sapiens | place: Israel: Tel-Aviv | collected 2013-07-11 | reverse complement strand
AATGTTATCTTTTCCTTATAGTATAGCTTATAAAAAACAACAAATAAACAACAATCCTTAAAAGGCGACACCTTTCTATTATTGAAATTCTTGTTCCATGATTTAATTCACTTTCCATCACTTCTCAGAACTTTTCAGGGAGAAAGAACCCCCCAGATGCACAAGGTTTCTGAGGTTTAATCTGCTGTAATTGTAAATTCCTCGAAGCGATATTACTATCTTACATCTCTCTGTTTTTGTTTAGTCTGTTTTCGTTTTTTCCTATCCACTTCTATTTCCCTTTCTTTCATCTCTCGCAGTAAACCATCTACTCTCTCCACACCGAAAAATCACGAATCCTCTCATTATTTTTCTCTACTTTTTCCAATTCTTCAACCTGCTGTTCACATATTGCATCCCATTACTTTTGCTATTTCATCGAAACTAAGCTGTTCACCAAATCGTAAAATAATCGCCTCTCTTTGCTCCGGTGATAAAACGCTCAAAAGATAATTGATTTCTGCTTTATTCTCTACTTGGAGTATTTCATTACATTCACCAACTATGTTTTCCTCATCTTCCAAAGGATAAAATGGTATCTTCCTGCTTTCATCTACACACAAATGATTTGCTATCGTATATAAATAAGCTTTAAATTTTTGCTTTCCATTGTATCAAGATAAATTTTTAAATAACCTATAAAAAGTTTCCTGCGTCAAATCCTCTGCTTTTTCTAAACTGGAGCAATGCCATTTACAATAACGTAATATGGATGAATAATACCGTTTGATTAGCTCCTCGGCTGCTTGCTCATCTCCATGACGTATCTTTTCTATTAACTCATCATCGTTAAACATGCATTGCCTCCTTTCTTTCATATTTCCGCCTATATATAATAACGTGTCACAATCCTTAAATGATTAAAGCTTTTCTTAATATTTTTAAATTTTATACAAGCATATTTTATACTTTTTATATTGTATATCTTGAAAATCTCCTACACAATGTTGTTACAAATCGGCAAGCAGTGTAAACTTGGACAAGTTCACTCTTTTTGCCCGATTCCGGCTCCCGCCGTCCTGTGCAAAAATGCTTGTTGGGGTTCTCCCCAATCCCCTCATTTCACCACACTATCGGTGGTGGCTACGCATTCATTCTGAATGCTGATTTCATTTTTACTCAAAACAAAAAAGAACGGGCAGAACACTATCAAGTGCTCCACCCACAATATTATCTGTCCTGTTCTTTCGTTTTCTCCTTCTCGTTCTGTTTCTGCTCTGCCTCCAAAAACATCTCCACATTCTTCTGAGCTTTCAATAATTCCTGCATAGCAGTTCTGCTTTCATAATACTCGGATGACATCTTTTTCTTTTCAGCCATCAGTTTGTAATATTCCTCATTCAAATCTTTCACACGAGGAATTCTTTTCAATCCCAATTCATCAAAAGCCTGCTTTGCTGCTTTGTGAATTGTTATTGCCTCACGATGCTCTTCAAAAAATTTCTTGCTGTATCCGGCTTTACGATACTCCACGTATATATCTCTGGTTTTTGAATAATTGATTATATGTTTTTTCAACACTATAATCTCTGCAATTCGTGCTTCAGCAGATTTAATATTATCCGATAAAGTAGATAAATGATTTACCAAAGCATTTGCTTTCTCTCTCAATTCTTCAAGGCTCTCCACATTATGATCTCGTAAGAACAAAAGTGTTTTCGCCATCTGTTTCAGATTGTAAACAGTTGCCCAACGCTGATAGCCTGGTCCTTTCTGTGCCATCTTCTCTTGAATATCCAGTATCAAATTCAGTTTCTGATTATCCTGCAAAGGTTTCTTTTTGGATTTAGCTTTATGCTGTGCATTGCCGGAAATGACAGCCATAATTTCTTCTTGCGTATAACCGTCTCCCAAAGAACAAAAACGAATAAATCGTTTCTGTCCTTTTCCTCGAACAGCAATATTTTTCCCACGCTTACACTCATATCCTGCCTGTTCCAGAAGTTTCAGCAGTTCTTCAAAGTCCTTTGGTTTCTCGGCAAGAGCCTTATCAATCGCTGCACAGATACTATCACGAAATGTTTCTTTCTTCGGATATTCTGTTCGCTTCGTCCTGTCACGATATACTTTCTTTTCGATAACAGACAGACCATTCTCCAGACAAATCAAATCACTTACTCTCTGAATAGCAATACCCGAAAACCAAAAATTCTTAAATTTTCTCGTACCATCCAGAGTAGTGGAATTGAAGTAAATATGATTATGAATATGTGCTTTGTCTATATGAGTTGACACCGTAAAAGCGTGTTTTCTTTTGGTAAATCTCATAGCCAGTTCATACCCTAATCGGTTAGCTTCTTCAGGTGAAATCTCTCCCGGTTTGAAAGACTGGCGAATCTGATATGCAAGCACATCCTTCTTCTGTTGTCTGCCGGTTTTCTGCTCATACTCTCGCTTTGTCAAAAGAAATTCTTCCCACGCTGTTTTTGGATCACATTCATAACCTGTGACGTATTCTCCATCATTTGTCTTCATAGGATTGTGAGAATAATCCAATCTGTCAGAAAGACTCTGGGCTGCTGTCTTACCTTTATTTATGTGTACGGCAATCAGTCTTGTTGCTGCCATTGTTTCACCTGCCTTTCTTCAAAAAGAAAAGAGCCATCATTTCTGATAACCCTCATCATTACATTACTGCTATAGAATTGTCGATATTAACTACGAATAAAACCTGCCATCCTACCTGTCATATTTTCAAAAAATATAATTAACCAAGAAGCTCCAAACAACATTACCACACAACCGAGCAGCAATACCACCAATATTGCCAACTGATTCCAAAGCTGCATGACAATGGCATAAACACAACAGCCACCCAGGAACAACATAAATGGTCCGACAATATAACAAGAAAGATTGGTTACCAATTTTGCAATCAGTCCCAATGACCCCAATACTAACATCACTGGTAAAGCCAAGATTTTGAACGGAAGTTTTACTAATTTCATAAACTCTGCCTCCTTTGCTTCTTTTCAATTTTATTTTACAAACAACAGCCGAAGACATCAACTTTGTCAACGGCTACACAAAAATTTTCTATGTAAAAGACACAAGACGAAGCCTGTGCCTTTCTGGTACGTTTTGAGGTACAGTCACCCTGCAAATGCAGGCTCACTGAATACTGGAAAGCCTCAGGAGTATTTCTTTACCTACTCCCCATATTTCGTCAAATCTTGCCTGCAAATCTTTAATATCTGCTTCATAGATACTGCCTGTTTCATTGGCTCTTTTTGCATACTGATTCAGATTGTTGCTGCATCTGCGAAGCAAAGAAACCATTTCTTTTACGTCCTGCAAATCCAGTTTCACACTATAACCGTCCAATGCCATTTTACGGAGATAGGCACTCTGACTGCGAATGCCCAGCTCCTCCATCTTCATACGCATACGGCTAATTTCTTCTTCTGACATTACAAAGTGAACTTCTTTGTCACGTTTGCCCATTACAGCACCTCCTCATGTTCCGATGATCTGTGACGGTCAGGTGGTATCTGTCCGGCACGCTGTTTCAGAGCTACTAATACCGATGGACGCTCCTCTTTTGCTTTCGGAGATTTACGGTCATCCATATTCAGCTCAGCATCCAGTTCTGCCAGTCTCGCACTTTTTACTGTAAGTTCCTTTTCCTGTGGAAATGGCTTTCCGATTTCTGCTTCTGCTGCTTTTTGTTGATTTTCCAGATTCTCCAACTTTGTTTTCACATCTTCCAATCGGCTCGGAATATTGGCAAGGGCATTATCCAGACGAATCAAATTACCTCTGGCATCGGAACCAAGTGCAACTTTGTGGCTCATACTGCCTTTCAGTATCATGGAAAATTCCTGATGAAAGCTGTCATAGGTCAGTTCCATCTTAACTCCACGGTACTCACCAACTGGCGTCGGTTCCGTTCCCTTAAAGTTTTTGCAAGCTGCCAAAATCGCTTCGCCTGCCATTTCCTTATCAGTAAAGTTTTTCTCACCCACAACCATACCTACAAAATCTTCTTTTGGTAACGGATTCTGTGCAACAACAGCTATATCTCTTTCCAATCCACGAATAAATTCATGGTGCTTTTCTATTTCCGCAGGAAAATATTTCAGCAACTGGTCTTCCAAACGATACTGTTTGCTCTGATGATCTGCTTTCAGCACTTTCAGCCTTGCCACATCAATATCCAAATCCATTTTCTCTTTAATCAACGGATTGCCTGCACACAGAGCTTTGATTTCTGCATAAGAAAGAGCCTGCTCATCCACATCATCACAGGAACGAACAGGCGATTTGCTGGTCATAATCTGACTGATAAATTTCTGCTTATTTTCCAATGTCTGATACAGATAGGCATCAAATGTACCTTCTGTAACGTACTGATAAATCTGAACCTCCTTATTTTTATTACCCTGACGAATAATACGTCCGTTTCTCTGAGTCATGTCTGAAGGTCTCCAGCCTACATCCAAATGATGAACCGCTACTAATCGGTCTTGAACATTCGTGCCGGCTCCCATCTTTTGTGTACTGCCAAGCAGCACTCGAACTTGCCCGGAGCGAACTTTGGAAAAAAGTTCTTTCTTTTTTGCTTCGGTATCGGCACTATGAATAAATGCGATTTCTTCCTCTGGCACACCACGGTCAATCAATTTTGCCTTAATATCATCATAGACATTAAATGTGCCATCATTTTTCGGTGTAGACAAATCACAGAACAGAAGCTGTGTCAGCTTATCGTCCTTACCGTCCTCCCAGATACGGAACACATTATTGACACAGGCATTTAATTTGCTGTTTGGGTCATCCGGCAGCATTGGATTCATCAATCGCTGATCCAGACCGATTTTTCTACCATCCGACGTAATTTTCAGCATGTTATCCACAGATGGGTCTACCGTTCCACCATGCACAAGAGCTGCACGTTCCGACAGCGAAGCCACCATTTCTTTCTGAATATCGGATGGCTGTACTACCACTGTTTCAAATTTTGCTTCTGGCACAGGAAGATTCAACTGATCAGAGGTCTTAATATCTGCAACCTCTTTGAACATATTCATCAACTCTGGCAAGTTAAAGAACTTTGCAAATCGTGTTCTTGCTCTGTAACCAGTTCCTTCAGGAGCTAACTCAATGGCCGTTGTTGTTTCTCCAAATGTCGAAGCCCAACAGTCAAAGTGTGTCAGCTTTTTCTGCTGAAGCGTATTGTACTGGAGATAACGCATGACCGTATAAAGCTCTGTCATGGAGTTACTTACTGGTGTACCTGTTGCAAAGATAACACCTCGTCCACCTGTCACTTCGTCCATATATCGGCACTTCATAAACATATCCGAAGATTTCTGTGCTTCAGAAGTAGATAAACCTGCCACATTCCTCATCTTTGTATATAGGAAAAGATTTTTATATGCGTGGCTTTCATCTACAAACAGTCGGTCAACACCTAACTGTTCAAATGTGATTACATCATCCTTTCTCTCCGTGGAAGTCAGCTTGTCCAATCTTGTTTGTAAAGATTTTCTGGTCTTTTCCATCTGTTTGATAGAAAAATTCTCCCCATGACTACGCTTCAATTCATCCAGAGCATTTTCAATCTCATCAATCTGCTCACGAAGCAAACGCTCCTGTCTTTCTGCGGAAATCGGGATTTTTTCAAACTGACTATGTCCGATAATGACTGCATCATAATCACCTGTAGCAATTCTGGCACAGAACTTTTTACGATTGGCTGTCTCAAAATCTTTCTTACTTGCTACTAACAATTTTGCACTCGGATACAGTCTCAGGAACTCATTTGCCCATTGTAAAGTTAAATGGTTCGGCACAACAAACATACTCTTCTGACACAAACCAAGTCTTTTACTTTCCATAGCTGACGCTGCCATTTCAAAGGTCTTGCCTGCACCTACTTCGTGTGCCAATAAAGTGTTGCCACCATAAAGAACATGAGCAATAGCATTTAGCTGATGTGGTCTTAACTTAATGTCTGGGTTCATACCTCCAAATCGTATATGACTACCATCGTATTCACGAGGTCTGGTAGAGTTGAACATTTCATTATAAGTCTTAACCAGTTCCTGTCTGCGGTAATGGTCTTTCCAAATCCAGTTCTGAAACGCATCTTTGATAGCCTGCTGTTTCTGCTGTGCAAGGGTAGTTTCCCTTTTGTTCAGAACTCGCTTCTGTTTTCCGTCCTCTTCAATCGTGTCATAAATACGCACATCTTTCAGATTCAACGTATCTTCCAGAATACGATAAGCATTGGCACGGTCTGTACCATAAGTTACATAGGCACTAACATCATTGTTGCTCGGTCTGCTTTTTCCTGTAATCTGCCACTCTGCTGTAAACGGAGAAAACTTCACTTCAATCGCTCTACGCAAATAATATGGCGTATCAAAAGTTTCTTCCATGAAGTCCTGAATATAATCTCGGTCAATCCAAGTCGCACCAAGACGTACATCAATTTCAGACGCATCCAAATCCTTCGGCTGTGCTTTTTCCAGAGCTTCCACGTTGATATTGTATCTGCTGTCAATTCTTGCTTCTTTCTTCGCAATGCGAAGTTTATCACGCACATTGCCGGAAAGATATTCATCTGCTGTCTGCCAGCCTTTGTACGGTTCATCAGAACTCATCGGGTCTTTAAAAATAACACCTTTCAATCCCTCAATTACATCATCGTAATTATCTGTTCCAAGCAGCTCTGCCATATAGGGCAAATCCACCTTGCCACGTTCTCCAATGGAGATTGCAAGTGCTTCACTCGGCGTATCCACACTGGTAATTTTAACTTCTGGACGAATTGTCCTTTTGTTAAACATATCTGCTTTACTCTCCAACTCTCCGTTCTCATCGAGGTTTTCCAGAGAACAAAGAAGATAATAGGAAGAGTCTTCAGAAAATGCCTGTGCATTGGCTCTTGCATTGATCAGTCCATAGTTTTCTGTGAACGAATCATACACTGTCTCCAACTCTCGCTGCTTTGCCTGAATCATTTCATCAGGGTAATCTTCCAACTGGTAATCAATCAGTTCATTTACCACCTGACGGAGCTGAACCATCCCTTTGATTCTGCCTTTTGCTGTTTCATTCAGATCACACAGTCGCATAACAGAGTTTTCACGGAAATACACCTCTCCATCTACCACCGTATAAGAAAAATTCTTTACATTCGGGTCAGCAGGAATCGTTTCGGCAACGCCTGTAAAATCTGGTTCGATAAACTCGACTTCTTCATATTTGCCATGAATATGTGTGATTGCTTCTTTTAACTGTTCTGACAGTTCCACACCTTCCTTTGGAACAACGGTACATTCCTCCTTGCCGTACTGCGTTGACTGTGTGGAAAGCTCGCCTATAATCATTTCTGGATGATTTACAAAATAGCTGTTAAGGGCATACCCCTCTGGTGTCATTCCCAAATGCACCCAATCCGGCTCAATATCAATCGGATGGTCTCTTTTCTGTAAAAAGATAATATCCGATACAACATCTGTACCTGCATTTGCCTTAAATGCATTGTTCGGAAGTCGGATTGCTCCTAACAGTTCTGCCCTTTGTGCCAGATACTTACGCACATCAGGAGACTGCTGATCCATTGTGTACCTGCTGGTCACAAAAGCAACCACACCACCCGGACGTACCTGGTCAAGTGCTTTGGCAAAGAAATAGTTATGAATAGAAAATCCCAACTTGTCGTATGACTTATCGCTGACTTTGTAATTACCAAACGGAACATTACCGATAGCCACATCAAAGAAATCTCTTCGGTCCGTGGTTTCAAACCCTGCCACTGTAATATCTGCATTCGGATAGAGTTTCTTTGCAATTCGCCCACTGATAGAATCCAATTCCACACCATACAGTCTGCTGTTTCGCATTTCTTCTGGCATCATACCGAAGAAGTTACCGATACCCATGGCAGGCTCCAATATGTTGCCCGACGTAAATCCCATCTGTGCCATTGCATCATACATAGCACGAATCACTACAGGACTGGTATAATGAGCATTCAGTGTAGAAGCTCTTGCCATCTCATATTCACGCTCCGGCAGAAGATTTTTTAATTCTTCATATTCTTTTGACCATGCAGATTTGTTTTTATCAAATGCGTCAGCAAGTCCACCCCAACCAACATACTGCGATAATACTTCCTGTTCTTCAGGTGTCGCATTTCTCTTTTCTTCCTCAAGAGTGTACAAAAGGCGAATCGCTTCAATATTTCTTACATATTTCTGCTTCGGACCGCCCTCACCTAAATGATCATCTGTAATTTGGAAATTTACAGCAGGAATCACATTCTTGTCTTCCGGCTGCTTGAAATTACGTTCATCTGCGTTTATCAGGCGTTCAAAGTTTTCCCGGCTCTCCACTCGGAAAATCGGATACACAAGTGTCGGATCTAACAACTGAATCTCGTTGTCTCTGATTTCTGTAATATCAAATGCTGTTCCATCCAGATAAACAGTCTTTCCCACCTGCCACTCAAACGCAGGCTTTTCGGCTATTTCTTCTTCCACAGGAGCAACACTATCAGTTTCAATTTCTGATTGCTCCCCGCCCTGCGTTTGCAGGCTCTCTGTACCTAAATCAGCCTCTTTTTCATCAGCAACATCTTCCGCTACTTCTTCTGGAATGCTTTCTTCTGAAACCTCATCTTCAATCACGTCTTCCACAAGTTCCGTTTTTGCATCTTCGATAGCCTGACGTTCTTCCTTTTCCTTTGGCGTGAGATAGCGGTCATTCTTAATAAGCTCATCAATACGATTTGCCACCTGTGTCCAAGACAGCTTTACTGGTTCGCACCCTACTTTTTTGAAACGCTCTCCTTTTGCATCATGGTCTTCATCACTTGCCGTTGCCCCAGATAACGCATGAGAACGACCACCTGTGCCATACTGTTCTTTCAAAAAGTCTGCTTTTTCTTTCTGTGTATGTGGCTGTTGAAAGAACTCATAAATTCTACCTTTGCCACCTGCAAAACCACTGCCACCAGAAAGTGCAGCATTTAATTCATCATCTGTGATGAAATACTCATACTGTGGAAGCTCTGCCATATCGGAAACATATTCTCTGCGTGGAAGCTCCAAATCTTTTAATCGCTCCATTAGTTGCTCCGGGCGATGATAACGGAATCGAAGTAAGGATTCATCTCTTTTCCATTCAGCAATAAAATGTCTAAATTCTGATGTCAGTCTTATACGGAATTCTTTTTCTTTCAGAAGATCCGCCAATCCTGCTGTTACATCTGGGAAACCTTTCCCACGCACTTCATTTATGGAAGATAAATGTCCCTGTTCTCTGGCTTCTTTGGATAAATCATGGTACAGATACCAGAATGTTTCTGCTAATTTCTGTCTCTCATATCCTGGTGCTTCTGCCAGTTCCACATTGGTAGCAAATTTCCCTTCTTCCAAAAGCTGACCGATACGCTCTGCAGCTTCTTTCCAACTGATAACCTGAGCGTTATTTACATACTGTGCAGCATTTCCCTTGGCAAGATGAATCCCATCTTCGGCATACCATGCAGCAACATTTCTCTTTTCATCCTTAATCCCAAAACCACCACGATACACAGTTTTCAGAAATTCTGCGATTTCTCCTACTGACTTCTGCTTCATAAACTCTGTGGCAATTCGCTTACGGCTTTCATCAGTATTACTGCCTAACTGGAGTATGTGGTCTATTTCGCTTTGCTCAAAAGAAAAAGCAGAGGGCTTTTGGCTCTCTGCTCTAAGGTCAATAAAGGATATTTGCTCATTTTCGGATAAAAACAGGTTAAGGTTTAATTGTTGATAAGTTCCGCCAGAATCACTTCCTCCACCTGTGCTTTCAACATATTTCTGTGCTGAACCCATCCCATCTGATTTGTCTTTTTGTCCGGTCCCGGATTCTGTTTCAGCAATTCTTCCATCATCTGTTCCATTCTGGCTGTTGCTGTCTCTTGAATTTCCCACAGGTGCGGGAACAGAGTCTCTTCCAGAATCATGTCGTTGTAAATCATCGGCTTGTGGTTCTTCAGGAACTCTCTTCTCATCCTTCCGTACTTGCCCAGTTCTTTCGGTTCTGTCACTTTCAACTGCATGTCTGGAATCAGATAATCCCCAGTTCTCATATAATTCATTTCGCTCATTATAAATGCTCCTTTCCGCTTCTTTATTCTGCTCATATTCTTCAATTACCAGTTCGATTTCTTTACATATCTGAGAAGTAATACTGCTGACCGCCGTACCAAGGGCATTGACAGTCTGTCTGGTATTAAAATCAAATACATTCTTGAAATCGTCATGCTCGAAATATTCATCCGGGTTCTCTGCACAGCGAGTGTATAACGCATACGTTACACTGGTTGATACAGCTCTACGGAATGCCATTTCGATGTTGTCTCTATCATACTCTTCCAAAAAACTATTCTCAACGATGTCGAAGAACTGTTCCCCGTATTCGTCCCAATATTCATTGGTCAATTTCTCAGCAACTGTTTCAAGCTGCATTTCTAAAATCCCCTTTGCTTCAACCTCAAAGGTTCTTTCCATTGCAGACTGAATCAACGGACGATATTCATCTGTGATACTCCAGATATTGAGAGCAGGAGAACTGCGACGAGTACCCGTATCTGACACATCAAACACATAGCGAAGATATGGTTTATTCCTGTCAGTCACAAATAGAGCGATACCCTTTGACCCACGTCTTACATATCTTCTGTAATCATCGCTGTTCCATTCATCGTACTCTTTGCAAAGTTTAGCGTCAGGACGCTGTGCGTAGATCATAACCTGCTCAGGATATGTGAACTCATAATTTCGCCCCATTGTCCTCAAAAAAGAAGTCCAATAATCTCTATTGGAAGTTAATCGGTGAATGGTTTCCCTTGCCACTCCCGAATAAAATCGTTCTTTAGCGTTCATCTAATTCCTCCGTTTCTTAAATATCGGGATAAAGATTCAGCCTTTCAAATTCTTCGTCAGTCATAACCTCCAGTTTTGCAAGTGTCGATTCCGTCATGCTGCAAAGCTCCGTTTCCTCTTGTGTGAGCTGCATCTTCATCTGCTTTAATGCTTCTACCAGTCCTGACTTCGTGCCAGGACTGTAAAGCATCATCAAATACATTTCGTCTTTAGAAAATTTCATTACTCCATATCCCTTTCCATCGAGTGTCTGGAAGGCTTCTTCGGTGTGTCTGCGATAGGCTGTTCTTTCAATTTTTCAAGAACCGATATTTTCTCCTCTTTTGCCTGAGCTTTCCCGTTATTGATAATGCCATCAATCATACCGTAATCATCTTCCATTGCCATTTCTGCATTTTTCAGATAGTTCTCTGGTTTCATAAAGCCGGGAAGCTCTGCAAAACCAAAAGAATCTACATAATGGCAAGATACCACACCATTCTGTTTTAAGGCTACGATGTCGCTGACGGACAAACTATGACCTCTGAAATCTTCGGGATGTTGGATATTAAACTTGGTATAAATACCCTCCAACATGGCATTTAAGTTCGTGAACGGTTCTAACGGAGCAATATATACTACTTCATAGTGATCAAGTTCCGGCTCTTTTCCCATTCTCTGTAATGCAAATCGTGACATGAACCTTTCTGAAATCGTTTCGTCTGTCTGACGGAGCTGCAAAATCGCATAACTGTCATTCGCTGTTTCTAAAAATGCTTCTAATTTTTCCTCATGACTTCTGCCATTGATTTCATCCCATTTTTCAATCTTATTCTGTGACATCTTCTACCTCCACATTGTTTAAATAGTCCTGCAATCCATTTGCTTTCGCTTCCTGTGATTGCCTTTTCCTGCGTTCTTCGTTGTAAGGCGAACGCACACTAATATTCTTTTTTGGCACTTGATAGGTGACCGCCTTTTGTGGACCTCGACGTATCAGCTTAAATGAATCAGGATATTTCTCTGCTAAAGCTTTCAATTTGCCAATAAGCCTCGGATCATGCGTATAAATACTGGCAGTATCCAGTTCGTTATCCCAATTTATGATTGTTTCCTGCTCTGCCAGCGTTAAGCTTGAACGGCTCATCTTACTTCCTCTCTGGATTTGGTCGGCTTCTTTCTCCCATTCTCTGAACATTCGATTTTGTGTTCCTGAAGTTTATCAAGAATAGAAGGCTTCTTTTCCTTAGACTGACATTTCATGAAGTATTCGTCTAAACGATGGATAAGTTCTTTCGCCACATCTGCATATTCACTCTCTTCATCAATAGCGGTCTGCAGCAAATCTTTAATGTTCTTCAAATCACTGGAAAGGATATGATTCTTCAAACTCTGAACCGCTTCCATCCTGTCTTCCACACTGTCGAAATACTCATACGGATCAAAAGAATAGCTAAATTCATCTAAGTCTTCTGCTAACAGATTCGCTTCTCTTTCTGCGTATGTTTCTTTATGCTGTTGTGCCTCCATCATTTCTGCACGTTCTGCAACTTCATCGTAATCAACTACTACCAAATCCTTTTTATCCAACTCAAAATCCTGCAGGATCTCACTGCGAGCTTCCTGCATGGATAATTCAGGCATATCGAGCTGACCACCATCCACTTCTTTGAAGTCTTTGTCATATAAGGTGTAGTCCCAACCATCATCGCAAGTCTGCAAAATCAGATAATTGTCTCTGCCGACTTTCCATGCCATCTGCTCGTCCATAAAGGATTCCAAAATGTCCATGGATACTCTGGTAACTGTTTCTGCATCAATACCAATATCCGAAAAAGCATAGTTTCTGGCTGCGGTCAGAGGATTGCCAATAGGCGAATCCTCCAATTCTGTCCAGTCAATCTGACCGTCGCACATTTTGCCTTTACTTTCTTTATCGAAAAGTGCATACATAAAGCCTTGATCATTTTCTCTCAGATGAAGATAAGACGAATCATTTACTAATGTGACTTCTTCCAATCTCTCACTACTCATTACTTACCTCCATTATCAAATTCCATCTGAAATTTCGCTCTGCCATCTGCTTCTGTGGTAAGCAGGACTGTGGCATTGTAGTTCTTGCCAGTTTTCTTGGATTTGCAATCTTTCAGCTTTGCTCTTCCATCTCTGAGCAACTGATCCACGATATGGGTAGTCAGTCTTTTACCGATATGATTAAAATATCCGTTGTCTTTCCAGAGAACAAAACGGCATTCACGGTTCGCACAGAACCAACCTTTCTGACGTTCAATCACTTCATTTCCACAATGAGGGCATTTTCCGATAACAGTATTTTTAGGCATAAGCACATCTGCTCCTTTCACAACTTCGTAGGTCTTCACAAGAGAAGTAACCATTTCTTCAATTTCTTTCATAAACACTTCTGCTTCATAGTCTCGGCGTTCAATACGCACAAGTTTTTCTTCCCAATCTGCCGTCATGGACGGAGACTGAATCTGTTCAGGCATGATCGTAATCAATGCGACACCTTTATCTGTAGGAATCAGATATTTCACTTTCTTGTCACCTTTACGCTCAATAAAACCTTTCTGCACCAACTTTTCGATGATACCGGCACGAGTGGCAGGTGTTCCAATTCCTTTTCGTTCTGCTTCGTCCGGCATTTCATCTGCTCCTGCATTTTCCATAGCCTGTAACAGTGTATCTTCCGTAAAATGTTTTGGTGGACTGGTCTTTCCTTCTTTGATTTCTACCTTTTCAAATGTCAGCACATCGCCTTTTGATACAACTGGAAGATTTTTAACTTCTTTCTCCTCTTTGGATTTACGTTCAGGGCGAAATATTGCTTCGATTCCTTTCCATCCTTCTTCTCGGACTGCCTTGCCTTTTGCTGTAAAAACAGTATCGGCACAGGTCAGTTCCATCGTTGTCTCTGCATAACAATGTGCTTTGCTTACTGCAACCAGAAGTCTTACTGCGATAAGCTGCAACACAGAACGTTCTCCTGCAGGTAGTTCCTGCAAATCCGCATTCGCCATGCTCTGTGTCGGGATAATGGCATGGTGGTCGGAAACCCTTTTGTTATTGATTACCTGTGCTGCATTTACAGAAAAGGTTTCTTTTCTCTCAAGTGCCTGTACCACTCTGGACACAAGCTCAGGTAATCCCCCCGCCATATCCTCTGTCAGATAACGGCTGTCAGTACGAGGGTACGTTACCAACTTCTTCTCATAAAGTTTCTGTGTGTAATCTAAAGTCTGCTGTGCCGTGAATCCCAGAACCCTGTTGGCATCCCTCTGAAGACTTGTCAGATCATAGAGTGCCGGAGCCTTTTCTGTCTTGTCCTTCTGCTCAATCTTTGTAACAACTGCCTTAGAACTGTCTCTGCATTTCTTCACCAGTTCTTCAGCAAGTTTCTTTTCCTTCAGTCTTTCGTTTGCAGCTACAAACTCAGGAAATCCAAGCTGTACTGTGTAAAACGGCTCTGATCTGAAAGCAGAAATCGCAGCTTCTCTCATAACTGCCATACCAAGAGTCGGTGTCATTACTCGACCAACATTCAATGTCTGACCGTATAAAACAGAAAAAAGTCGAGTAGCATTGATACCGACAATCCAATCGGCTCGCTCTCGACTTAATGCAGCTTCATACAAAGCATCATATTCTTTTGACGGTTTCAGATTGGCAAATCCCTCTCTGATAGCGGAATCTTCCATAGAAGAAATCCAAAGCCTTTCAAATGGCTTTTTGCAACGGCACTGATGATATACCAGACGAAAAATCAGTTCTCCCTCTCGCCCTGCGTCTGTTGCACATACAAGACTTTCTACATCATCACGTTTCATAAGCTGTCGGAGTACACCGAACTGCTTTCTGGCTCCTGCGGATACCTGATATTTCCACTTATCCGGCACAATAGGCAAATCATCATAACTCCATTTGGAATATCTCTCATCGTAACCCTCCGGCTCAAACAGTTCTACCAAGTGACCTACACACCAACTGACAACATATCCGTTACCCTCCAAGTAACCATCGAAGCGTTCATTTGCTCCTAATGCTTTGGCAATACTCTGGGCAACCGACGGTTTCTCTGCTAAAACTAATTTCATGTTCTTGTCTCCTTTCTTTTTGGGCATAAAAAAACAGCCTTATACCGAAATATAAGACTGTTATGTAATCATGGATAGCTATATC
>SKEQ01000710.1_pt1 | contig 15208 bp, 18 predicted proteins | sample 4826751 | NCBI WGS metagenome assembly SKEQ01 (sample SAMN11008805, study PRJNA524170) | human gut metagenome | biome: Human fecal sample; material: Feces; isolation source: fecal sample from pouch patient p44 | host: Homo sapiens | place: Israel: Tel-Aviv | collected 2013-07-11 | reverse complement strand
CCCATTTAGCTGCAGGAGACTTTATTTGGGGCTTTGAAAAGGGAAAAGACTTTATTCCTTTCTTAAAGGAATATAACGGTATTATGGTGCGTTTAGACGGATCTGACGGGATGATCAATCCTTTAGAGATCTTTGCCACACGGACGTATGATGAAGCATCCAGTTTATATGACGATGGTTCAGTCAAAGATTTGAAGATCAATGAAGCAGCGTCCTATCAAACGCACTTAGACAAAGTAGTCTATCAGGTACAGTTAGTGAGTCCTCAGCTAAAAGGAACGATGAAAGCAGAATTCAAGACCTACTTGAATCGTTTTTATGAAGAGTATGGAACAGTACCACGCGGTTTTACTTCCTCAAATTCGCGTTCAAATACTGATACGCAAGTCACAGGGAAAGATCCAGAAGCTTATCCGACGTTCAAAGAATTTTTAGCCTTTTTAGGACAACTGGAACTACCAGGGGCTTCCCAAGAGAAAAAGAATCGGAAAGAAGAAATGGAGTCTATCGTGGAATCCTTATGTGAGACTTATGGCATGATTTTTGATGGTCATAGTACGATTCGACACCTTGACCAACAACAGTTGGTCTTTTTTGACATTGACTCTATTACAGGCCTAGATCGAGGGGTACAACAATGTCAGATGTACATGGCCATGACGTTGATTTGGAATCAGGCATTGATTCAAGGACGAAGACAACGACGCTTAATTAAAGAAAAACAAATGGAAGAACAAGACTTCAAACGCTTCTTGGCGATGATTGATGAGTGCCATAATGCGATTAATCCAGATTTCATTGAAACGGTAAATTATGTCACAAACTTCCAACGAGAAATGCGTAAAGTAGAAGCAATGACTGTTTTAGCTACACAATCCCCACAAGAAATGGTGCCAGAAAATATGTCTTCTGATAACTTCTCGAAACTGAAGAAAGTCTTTGAATTTTCTTCTACGAAGATCTTTATGCGTATGGATGAATCTATTTTACGTCATATAGAAGGATTAGTTGGTAAATCAATGACGAACTCAGAATTAGAATCCATTCCTCAACAAAATCAAGGAGACGCTGTGATCAATTTTGGCTCAAAAGAAACCATTCGTGTTCATTTTAGTCCGAACAAACGTCAATTAAAATTGTTTGATGGAGGAAAATAATGGAAAACCAAAATGAAAGTTTAATCAAACAGTATGTTAAGCGTCGTGCAAAGCGGCGCTTATTTTTGTGGGTGTTTGGTACTTCTGCAGGTTTGATTACTATATTGATCACTGTGTTTGTGACCCTTTTTCTAATACTTGCGGCAGGTTCTATTGATAATTCTGATTCAAGTAGTGGTGGCGAAGCTTTTACAGGAGAATATTCGGAAGGCTTACCCATTTATAAAGAAATCAAAGGAAGAGGCCCTTTTTCTGATGAGATTGCGCAATATGCTGTAGGTGCAGCAGTGAAGTATAAATTATTACCAAGTGTGATCCTTTCGCAATACGGTTATGAATCAGCGTTTGGTACGTCGGCGTCCGCAAGAAATGATCTCAATTATTTTGGGATTACGTGGTTTGATGGGTGTCTGTTTCCTAAAGGAACTGCGCGTGGAATTGGTGGCATTGAAGGTGGCTGGTACATGAAGTTTCCCAACTCAAAAGCTGCCTTCTCCTATTACGGCTTTATGGTAGCCACACAATCAAATTTTAATGCTTGTGTCGGAAATAAAAGCCCTGGCGCAAGCTTATTGATCTTAGGACGAGGAGGGTATGCCGCCGCAGGAATTACTGAAGACAGTGCCTATTATAAAAATTGTATGTCTATTATTAATACAAATAAATTGATGGAGTACGATGAGTTTGCGATTAAACACTGGAGAGAAGGCGGCGGAACTGGTGGTACGATTACAGGAAGCTGGGGCAATCCATTCCCAGGAAGTAGCTTAGATAAAAATTCGTTCAGTGGAGGACAACTTTTTGGGAAAAATCCAGGAGGAGAATTCCGACCTAACGGGTTCCATGATGGACTAGACTTTGGTTCAGTCGATCATCCAGGAAGTGAGATTCATGCGGTTCATGGCGGAAAAGTCGTGTACGTTGGCAATCCTGGTATTTCAGGTTTGGGTGCGTGTGTGATCGTGATTAATTACGATGGCTTGAATATGGTGTATCAAGAATTTGCAAATAGTACAGGAAATTCTCGAGTGAAAGTAGGCGATCAAGTGAAAGTTGGTCAAGTAATTGGGATACGAGATACAGCACACTTGCATTTAGGATTTACTCGAATGGATTGGCGTCAAGCACAAGGACATGCATTCATTGATGATGGTACATGGATCGATCCGTTACCATTTTTGAATAGCAGCAAAAAATAGATCAGGAGAAAAAATATGGAAAATAAAACCTTAAAAATCGTCTTAACAGCTGCAATTAGCGTTAGTTTAATCGGCAATATTGCGTTGTTTTGGCAGCTTAAAGAAGAACAAGAGACAAATACCTATAAAATTGAAGAAGTGGCTAAAAACGCGTCTGATAAGCTCAAAAAAAATTCTTCTGAAGCACAGGCGAAGATTGACAAGTTAAATCAAACCATCAATGAGAAAAACCAAGAAATCGATCAGCTGAAGCAACAAGATGGCACAAAAGCAAAAGAGGAAGTAACTGAAGCACAAAGAAAGACGGCAGAAGAGTTCGGTCAATTGGCCATTGATAAATCATTAAGCAGAAATGAATTAACGGAAAAACTAAAAGATGTCGCAACCCAAGAAGTGATCGACAAATTAAGTCCTGTAGACGATGATCACCAACATGATGATTACGGAAGTTACTCTTTTACATTAGGTGACGTGCAAACTTACGCTCAAACAAGCAGTGTAAAAGAGGAACAAAATTTTGTCGTATTTGTTGATTATACAATCGGCAATCCTCAATTCAAAGATGTCAAACCACAAAAAATAAAAGGTGGATTAACTGTCACTGAAAAACAAGTAGATGGTCAATGGAAAGTCACAGACTTTAGTTATTTCACTCGTTAGGAGGAAGAAAATGAGTAAGAAAAAAGGAGCAAGACAACGTTTTAAAAAACGAAAAAGTTATCTTAGATGGCTGGGGATCTTTATGATTCTCGGCTTTTTGATTCTTGCTAGTCCGATTTACACACATAAAAAGGTAGACATACCAGATGAAGTAAGCACGAACGCATTTTTAAACACGAAGGAACTGACGATGGTTTCAAAAGAAAAAGGAGCGAACCAGCAATTAGTTTTTGAATTTGCGATCGACGATGAAGATCAGAGCTTATTAAAAGAACTAGCTAATCTTAATTATCGTGTAGAAGTAAAGACAGCTAAAGGGGATTATCAAGCAATAAAAGCCAAAGTGATCAAGGTGTCTGATGATTATTTTGTAGTGAAGTTAGCACATGTACCAGAAGAATATATTGCTATGCGATTAACTATTATTCCTGAAAAAATTGATCCAAAGGTGGATATGCAAGAACCGCAAGATCTGATTTTTTATATTCACGAAGATAAGGTCAAAGATCACGTGAAAGACGAAGATTATGAACAACATGCGATCAATTACAAAGTGAAAGGATACAAGAAAGAACAAAAAGCAGCACAAAAACAAATTGAATCCTTCCAAGCAACCATTGATTTGAATGAAGAATTAGTGAAGAAACTAAAAGATCAATTGCCTTATCAAGTCGCAGAAGATCAGGAAAATACTGAAAATAAGATTAATAGTTACCAGCAAGAAATTGAAACATCGAAAACGCAAATGAAAGATCAAGAAGAGAGCATTCAAAAACTTCAAGAAAAAATTGATCGTATGACAAAAGAAAATATTTAGAAGAATAGGTGGAGTAAAAGAAATGAAGCGAGCGAACTTGGTCGGCAAAGATACTTTCGCTGAGCAGAAAGTATTGATTAAAGCCTATCTCAAAGTTGTAAAAGCTAAAGAAATATGTCAAGAAGTGAATTATCTAACACAACAATATCTGAGTTGAAGAATGGTAGAAAGAGTTTAGATACCTTAAAATTCAGATCATTTGAAGCTCTATATATAGCTGCTAAAAAATATTTTACAGCTGATAATAAATAAAAAATTAAGGTGGGTTCTATGTGAAAAAAACGTATCAAAAGTTTTTATGGATTAGCTATATCGTCCTATTTATCGTTGGGTTTCTCGTCAGTGTGTCCGTGATCGTCGGAACGCTTTTTCTTTTGTTCTCTGACGAAGATCTGGTACTTAAGGGGTTAATGAGTACGTTATCGTGTGTCATGTTACTTTATTTATGTATACAGATCAACGAAATTATGCCCCCTCATTGGCAAGAAAAGAAGAAAGAATTTAAGGAAGAAATCGAAATAAAATCCAATGACTGGATTGAATACACATGGCTTCCTCTGAAAAGAAATAGCAAACGAAAGGAATTTTGGGCATTGCAATTATGGCCAATAGGAAAACTTTTTATTTATATGGCTTCACTTATGGTTACTTTAATCGGTTATTTGGTGGTGGTCTATGGGGTGGCCTATTACTTGTTAAGTGAGCCAAAACAGATCGCGGCGTCAAATATTTTCACGGCAGTAATGACATTAATGTGTGTCATGTGCTTTTCTATTTTTAGTTACTTACTCGTCCAATTTATCAGGCAAAATTTAACAATGAGTAAACTTTTCAAAAGTTTATTGGACTTACTTATCTTAGGCAGTATGTTAACGACTCTAACAGATCGGTTCGAACAATCTGAAAAAACGGTAGAGGGGATAAAGAACTTCTTAACGACGATTGATCAATTTATAAATGGATATATGTATTTGTTTGAAGTAGGCTTTATTCTCACTTTGTTTGGTTGTGTATTTATAAAACTCATTAAAAGATCAATCGAAAAAGAAATGGTTATTGATCTAATTCCGACGCTGAGCGGCTATGAGTATTACGTTGATTTTGGAAAGTATGAGGAGTTGATCCATACGGATATCGTTCACACGAGTATCCATGAAGTAACCGTTAAGGGCATCAGATCTACTTTAAAAGATGGACAGGAGACGAAAACAATCGACCGAAGAAAAGAGGTCTACAATTTTTATAAAGTTGAAGCAAGTCTACGATATGGCATTGGGAAATTGAGGTTAGATGGGAGTAATATTCAACAAAACAAACCATATGTTTTAGGAAAAGTGGTGATTTAGAACTTCCTATGAAAGATGAATAAATAAGGAGAATCTTTTGAAAATGATTCTTCTTTACAGAATTGTGCTTATAGTTGGCACGGAGTTAAAAATCTTAAAGAAGGAGCAGTTATTCAAAGTGAAAGAACATCATAATCAGTTACTATGTATTAAAACGGGTACGATGAACATTCAATACCGAACAGAATATTTAGAATTAACGAATCAAACTGATTTTTTGTCGATTCGAGAGCAACATAAGCAAGAAAAATTAATGGCTACTTATAGCCAATTGATTGATGAGTGGGAACAATTCAAGGAATCTAAAACATAAAATTCCATTTAAACACCTTATTTTTTAAAGAGCATAAGGAAACGTGATATCACTTTCTTACGAAAGGTGCTAGGTAGGCTGTGCCTACCACGTTTCTAAGATGAAAATTTGATATCAAATTTTAGTAACTAAGGATAGCAAAAGGATAGTAAAGGATAGTAAAAGGAGGGCGGTAGGATAGTAAAAAGGATATGCTCCTTTTTACTATCCTAAAGAGAAATGGATTTAATTATAAGGAACGTCAATGCAAAATTCATTACAGAGATTGAGAGAAGATGCGTTGAATTAAGTAATCGCACAGGAAATAAATGGAGTCGAAATGATTACTTAAAGTTACTCATTGAAAATGATTTTGATCGTCCTTTAATGGAATATAAGCAAGAAAAGTTCGACCAGTTATTAGAGAAGTTTTCAGAAATTCAAAGCTATAACACAATGATATTAGAAGAATATGTCAGCCAAAATAATCGTATTATAGAAATCTTGATTGAGCAAAATAAGGGAAGTGAACTTTGATATGGCAAAGGTTATAGACAAACATATTTACTTTTATCAAACACATATCGATATATTGGATGAAATTATTTCGACACATCCAGAGGTTAAAAACTATAGTGAAGCTGTTCGCTTTTTATGTATGAATTACGATCCAGAAATGGAGAAAAAAGTAAATGCAAATCAAGCAAAACTAAATAGTATGAGCAAAGAAATATCTACTATGACTGAAATTATAGCAGAATTTGCAGATATTCATTTGAAAGATGCAGGAATACTAATTGGTACAAATTCAACTGTTTATCAAGAAGCAAAAGAACGTGTAGAAGGGAAAATAAAAGCAAATCAAACGAAGAAATATTCTCCTAAGATCAAGAAACCAATCAATGAATCTGTTCATGCCAGAGTAGATCCATTTGATCCAACACAGTTTTTAAAAAGATAGAAATGAAGGAGAATAATAATGACTCAATCACCTGCAGTTATTCTCACTTGTCAATTTACCTTGCCCAATAAAAAATCTTTTTCAACGTACATTGATTATATGACAAGAGAAAAAGCATTGGAAGAAATGGAACGACGTACGCCAGAAGAAGAACAAGAATTGCAACGAATAAAAAGTGTATTGAATGATTTCTATATTCCGGAAGGAGAAACTTTTTCGGAGAGTAAGACGGATAAAGAATTCAGTGAAACGTCAAATGAAGCGCAATCGTTGATGGAACATGGAATCAATTTTGACAAGCTAGAGGAACAAGATTTTACCAAATATCTTTCTTATATGACTCGTCACTATGCGTTAGAACAAAAGAAAGAACTGACGCATAGTGAACAAAAAGAATATCAACGGTTGAATCAAGCAATGAAAAAATATCAAACAGAACCCCATAAAAAAGCTTCAGGAAATCTTCCTGGAGTTTTTTCTATATCTTCAGACGAAGTAAAAGGAAGTGATCTGAAGGAGATCAAGCAAATCTTCCAAAAAGGGCAACAAAAAGGCTCAATCATTTATCAAGATGTTGTCTCTCACGACAATTCGTATCTTGAAAAAATGGGCTTGTACGATCCCAAAACAGATACCTTAGATGAAGAAGGTTTGAAAGCAGCTGGAAGAAAAATGATGGAGACATTATTCGAGAAAGAACAATTGAATGAAACAGGTTACTGGATGGCAACGATTCACCGTAACACTAAGCATATCCATATTCATTTTGCAGTTGTTGAAAAAGAAAATACGCGTAAACCGTATACTGAGATTGAAAATGGTGTGAGTTATATCGTACCGAAGGGGAAGAGAAGACAAGCAACATTAGACGCAATGAAAACCAATTATGTACATGAGTTAGAACGTTTCTCTTATGAAAAGGATCGAATGATTGGTATGGAGAAACGAAATTTATTGACACGAAAAAGCGATTTGCGTAACACCTTAACAAAAGTAGTAAAAGAACCAGCACGTTACGATCGACATGCCATGAACTTATTAACTGAAGTATATAAAACTTTACCCGACAAACGTTCAGAATGGAATTATGGAAATGAAAATCGAACCAAACTTTCACCATATACAAGAGAAAAGCTCGATGAACTAACCAAATATGTTTTAACAAAAGAACCTGAATATCAAGAATATATACAGATTTCAAAAGCGTTGAAAAAAGAAGCAAAAAGTCTTTATGGAGAAAGCAAAAGAGAGTCAAAAGATGCAGAGAAAAACGCTCTCTTTGATTTGAAAAAGCGTACAGGAAATGCGATTTTAACAGAGCTGAAGAGACAGGATAGTCAAATAAAACCATTAATAGTAAGTGTCAATCAGATGCAATCTATTTACAATGAACGATCCTTTCGAACACTCAAACAGTTGCCAACAAATGAATACAAGTATAGTTACCAAGAATTCGTAAAGCGTAGGAAACAATTCCAACAAAGAGTTGTCACGCAGCGAAGCTTGCGTCAATTAAATCGAACAATTAATGCACATGAAGAAAAATACCACGCCAGTAAAGCATATGAAGAGCAACAGCGAAGAATCCAAATGGAACAAGAAAGACATTAGGAGGAAGAGAAATGAAACAATATTTAGATCAATGGAAAGTCATAGAAGGATCACTAAAAGAAGAACGAATCGAACAACTTCCTGATTGTTTAGAAAAAGAGCATTTGTTTCAGATAAGCGAAATGTTGAGAAACGAACAGTTTGATCCAAATCAATTTTTAGTTGTTGAGTACCCAGCTACTGGTGTGTATTGTTGTAATCATGTGAACGGTGAAAAATATTTTATTATTCAAGAATACGAAAGTAAGTTAGTGCCTTATTATACTACTTGGGAAATGAATGAAGAGGGAATCAATAATTTCCCATGTGAAAGTATTAAAGAGTCTATTTCTCTCACGGAATGTTAAATAAATAGAGACGTAAAAGAGTCCTGAACGTGATTGTCCAGGACTCTTTTTCAATGAATTGTTTTCCGCCAATTCACTGAGTGGTGCGATTCGATTTTATTATATCAAAAGAAAGTGAGATTCCAAAGTGAAGGGAGGAAGAAGAAATGACTCAGACAACGATTGGTGTTGTGGTTGAAAAAAGCAGGGACAATCTTGTTTTTGTGACAGAAATTCAAACAGGTAGAGCTTTTGTAGTCACAGACAAAGCTGCAAAAGCGTATCAAAATGGCGATATTTTAACGTTAAATCTGACTACGAAGACGTTCGTTGATGCAGTAGAAAATTATCCATTTGTTTAGACAAACGATATTTTACAAGGAGGAAACGGACATGGCAGAAGAAAAAGAACCACTAGATAATAGTCGTTTGGGAAAGTCCAAAAGAAAATTAGTACGGTTGCAAAACGAATTAAATGATCAATTTCAAAAGCTATTTGAACACCAAAAAATGACGAATGGTCAACCAATGAACGACAAGAGGAATGGCCGTTCATGGTTTAACCAGCAAGAACGAATCGAAAATAAAGTCCAAAGTCTGAGAGAAGAGATCAAGCAACAAGAAAAACAGGTAGAAAAACTTGAAAGACAAGAAGAGCTAAAGGAAATGGGCTATAACAAGTACGGCGGACTGGATATGACGATCGATAATATTCCAAGAATCAAAGAAGAAATCGAACGCTTTGAAAAAGGTGAATCGACTTTTTCAGCCGCCACGATCCGAAAATATCAACGGAAGTTGGAAACATTAGAACAGCTGAAAGAAAAATCAGAAAAAGGAAAAGAAAATATCCTCCCTGAAGTACAAGCGATCATTGACAGCGGACGAGTGACGCAATGGAAAAAAAATCCAACCATTTATTTTTTGAAAGGCTATCGAAAAGTTGCTTTAGAACTGAATGAAAACGGGGGATTTGAGGAATCAAAAAAATACCAAGCCACGTCGGAAGAGGAAAAAGCAGCTGTTCGTGAATTACTTGAAGAGGCTGCACCAACTGATTCTCTGAAGGAGAAAGAAAAAGATCATTTCTATCGAGTAGAATTCAACGAAAATGATCCAGAAAAAGGATTGAAAAGTTATGGTGGGGAGATCGTAACATTAGAATTGATCGATCAACTTAAAACGTTGGATAACCAATACGCTGCAGAAGCAGGTTATTATAAATTCTATTTTGAAGAAGTGAAGAACGGAGAAGTAGTAGATCAGATCCGAATGGATCTAGGGGATGGCGTCAACAGTAATCACCCCATCTATTTAGAGTTAGCAAAATTGTGCGAACAAGTACCTGAGAAGGAACAAAAACAATCGGTCAAAAATGAACCTGTTTCAAAAGAACAAATGCAGTCGAAAGAAACAAAAACAAAACAAAAGGGCTATCAAAAACGAACGGCAGAAGAGATTAAACAAGAAGTTAAATCCCTTTCGCAACAGGCACTGGATGCGGTGAAAAAGCATACCCATTCTCCTGAAGACGTCAAAGAACTTTTGAACTTTATGTCTCGTTTTCCAGAACGATCCTTTAGAAATCAATTATTGATTGAGGAACAATTTCCAGGTGCAACGGCTTGTTTAGGTCGTGCCGCGTTGAAAAAAGAAGGAATCTATATCAAAAAAGGGGAACAAGGGAACAAGATCTTTGTCAGAAAAACGGTCAAAGGATTTTATGAGAAAGGACGTGGCTTTGTTCGAGAAACAGAAGCTACACCAGAAGATAAAAAACGAATTGAAAGTGGCCAAATCGAAGTGATCAAAAAACCTTACTACACGATTGAAAAAGTGTTTGATATCACACAAACACAGTTAAAACCTGAAGACTATCCGAAAATCTTTCCGAACCGTGTCTTTGATTTTCAATTGGATAAACAAGGACAGTCAGAACTTCAAGCTGGGATTCAAGCGGTAGCCAACAATATTGGAATACAAATTCGAGATATGACAGAAAGTGAAGTCTATCAAAGAGAATTAGGACAAGCACGTGGGGCGTATGTTCGTAACGAATTTACTGGCGAAGAAGAAATCGTCATGAATACTCGAAATACTCCTACGCAACATTTAGCTACAAGTATTCATGAATTAGCCCATGCAAGAATGCACAAATTTTCAGAATTAGATACCGCAACTAAAGAATTGCAGGCAGAAATGACTTCTTATATTGTGTGCAAACATTTTGGAATGGACACGTCGGAGAAAGCTATTCCTTATATTGCAGCATGGACGAAGAATGGTCAGACGTTGGATGATAAGGAAGCTGCGGAACGTGGGAAAATCATGAATGATGTCAGCCGTGTCGCAAATGAATTCATTCAAACCATTTCTAATGAAATCAATCAATACAGAGAAAGAGAACCAGAGATCCAACCAGCAGAAGTGAAGCAGGAGCATAAAAATACTGTAGAAACGGCAGAACAAAAGAATATTGTGCCTGTTGGTTCACTTTGGATCGACAAGAAAGACGGGAAAGTCCTGGAAGAAGATACAGGCCGAACGTTACATTTGAAGGATGCGGCGTTTATTGAAGATCCGCAGCATAATCAAGTGATTCTAAAAGGGAAAAGTTATGGGAAAGAGATCCAAACGGCTTTACCTTCAGAAGAATTTGCGCTAGGAAATCCATTCCGATTTTCACTAGAAACTGTATCAGAAGTGGCCAAACGAAAAAATGAAATCTATTATGAACAACAAATGTCACAAAAAGAACGAGTATAAAACAAGCAAGAAAGACTATCTGAAAAATGGATAGTCTTTTTTCTTTTGGAGGTTTGAAAATGACAGAGAAAAAAATGAGTCTTATTGATCGATGCAAGCAAATGGATATTGTGGATTTTGCTCGAAACAATGGTTTAGCGGTAGTCAATAAAGGACGAGACTATCGTTTAGAAGACCATGATTCTTTTGTTTTCGATCGAAGAAAACAGCGATTTTATTGGAACAGTCAAGGTATTGGTGGGGATATTATTGAATTGACTCAATTGTTTTTTATTGACGATTCTATTCAAAACCCAAAGCAACGTTTTAAAGCAGCGCTAGATTATATTATAAAGGACGAAAATAAGGTGGAACGGGTGGAAAATCTTCACTTTGAAACACAAGAATATAAGCACCACCCAATTGATTATCGACCATTGACAGAAAAAGGACGAAGTTACTTAAAAGAACAACGAAAATTCCCTGAATGGTTGATTGATTACGGAGAACAACAAGGGTTGATCCTGGAAATGAAGCCACGCAATGAACGAAAAAATTATATTGTGCAAGATGATCGCTTAGACTATGCGATCGTTTTTCCCTGGAAAGACCGTCATACAGACCAAATATTAGGGGCAACTTATCAAGGGACTATCGTAGACTATGAACGTTTTGGAAAACGGGGTGTTGACAAACGAATAGATATAAATCCTACGCCTAATCACGGGTTTAATGTTCTTCTTGGATCTCCTAAGAATCTGAAATTTTTTGAGAGTCCCATTGATTTACTTAGTTACGCTGCTTTAAATCGCGAGACGATCAAAGACACGTGGCTTGTTTCTATGGATGGACTGAAGGATGCAGTAGTGGGGCACTATGTTCGAGAAGCGGTGACAGAATTGGCGCCGAAAGAAGAATTTCCAGAATCGATTGAGATTTGTGTGGATAATGATCGAGCTGGACACGTATTCTGGGATAAGGTACACCGACTTGGTGTGTCGAATCCATTTACAGGAAAAGCGGTGTATTTTGAACCGAATCTTCCCAACGATTGGCAAGTACCGAGAGAATATCAAACAATCTATGAAGAAGTAGGGAAAGAAATGAGAGTTGCGCCTGAAGCAATCATGGCTATTCATAAAATCGAAAACAACCTAACGGATACTAACCAAATCGTATCGTTCGGTGAAATCCAGGGAGTATTTGCCAAAAAACTTGCGCCAAAAGAGAAAGCCCAATCTATTGTTGTAAAGGAAAAATGTATAGAAGCAGCTCAGCAGCTAAAATCGTGTGAAAAATCTGATGGAACATACGATTTTGATCGTTTTTATCGTGGAAAAGGGAAAATTAATGAACAAATTCAATTTTCATTGAAGGCCAAACACTATTTTGAAGGTTATAAAAATCATGAACACGAATTTGTTTCTGAAGTGAAAAAAGATTGGAATGATCAATTGAAGCATGAGATCCAGCAACAAGCAATCAGAAAGCAAAAACGTGCGATGTTGTTTCAACAAGGCAGACAACAAGAAAGGGAGTGAAATCGTCATGATGAAAACCGTTATTTTAGCAGAAAAACCGTCACAAGCGAAGGCTTATGCCGATAGCTTTTCTAAAGCTACCCGAAAAGACGGGTATTTTGAAATCCAAGATCGGTTGTTTCCAGGAGAAACTGTGATCACGTATGGTTTTGGTCATTTAGTCGAGTTAGATTCGCCCGATATGTACGATGAAAAATGGAAACAATGGTCATTAGCGCATTTGCCTATTTTCCCAAATCAATACCACTATCACGTTCCTAAAGATAAGAAAAAGCAGTTTAATGTCGTCAAACGACAGCTGCAGTCAGCTGATACAGTTGTGATCGCGACTGATAGCGATCGTGAAGGGGAGCTGATTGCCTGGTCAATCATTCAACAAGCAGGCGCCGATCAAGGAAAAACCTTTAAAAGACTTTGGATCAACTCCTTAGAAAAAGAAGCCATTTATCAGGGATTCCAGCAGTTACGAGACGCTGGAGAGACCTATCCAAAATTTGAGGAAGCTCAAGCACGTCAAATCGCCGATTGGTTAATTGGGATGAACGGCAGCCCACTGTATAGTTTACTCTTGCAGCATAAAGGCATACCAGGAAGTTTTTCCTTAGGCAGAGTCCAAACCCCAACGCTCTACATGATTTATCAATTGCAGGAAAAGATTAGAAACTTCCAAAAAGAACCATATTTTGAAGGAAAAGCTCATGTAATCACTCAAAATGGTGCATTTGATGCGAAGCTTGATCCAAATGAAACCCAAGCGACGCAAGAAGCATTTGAAGCCTATTTAAAAGAAAAAGGGGTTCAATTAGGAAAACAGCCAGGCATGATTCGCCAAGTCGAAACAGAGAAAAAAAGTGCGGCTAGCCCACGTCTTTTTTCTTTATCGAGCCTTCAGTCTAAAATGAATCAACTCATGAAAGCTAGTGCCAAAGACACATTGGAAGCTATGCAAGGCTTATATGAAGGGAAATATCTAAGCTATCCGCGAACAGATACCCCTTATATTACGGAAGGGGAATATGCGTATCTGTTGGATCATTTAGATGAATACAAGCATTTTTTAAAGGCTGAATCAATCCCAACCCCTATTCATACGCCGAATAGTCGGTATGTGAATAACAAGAAAGTCCAGGAACATTACGCGATCATTCCTACAAAAACGGTTATGACAGCAGCGGCTTTTGAACAACTAAGTCCACTGCAGCAGGCTATTTATGAACAAGTGTTAAAAACAACGGTGGCCATGTTTGCGGAAAAATATACCTATGAAGAAACAACGATCTTGACGCAAGTCCAGCAGCTTCAGTTAAAAGCAATCGGAAAAGTGCCGGTAGATCTAGGTTGGAAGAATTTATTTGGAAAAGAGAGCGACGGAAAAGAGAAGGAAGAAGAGCCGCTACTTCCTAAAGTGGCAAAAGGAGAAATGGTGACGGTAGATCTACAAGTCCTTGAAAAAGAAACCAAGCCACCAAAACCTTATACCGAAGGTACGTTGATCACGGCGATGAAAACAGCAGGGAAAACCGTGGATAGTGAAGAAGCGCAATCCATATTGAAAGAAGTGGAAGGAATCGGTACAGAAGCGACACGGGCAAATATTATTGAAACTTTGAAACAAAAGGAATATATCCAGGTAGAGAAAAATAAGCTCGTGGTGACAAATAAAGGGATTTTACTTTGCCAAGCCGTGGAAAAAGAGCCACTGCTTACGAGCGCCGAAATGACCGCCAAATGGGAAAGCTACTTGTTAAAGATTGGAGAACGAAAAGGAACACAAACCACTTTTCTAGCCAATATCCAAAAATTTGTCTCTCACTTATTGGAAGTCGTCCCAGGACAAATCCAATCCACTGATTTTGGAGCAACGTTACAAGAAGTGAAAGCAGCCAGTGAAAAGCAAGAAGCCGCGCGTCATTTAGGAATTTGTCCAAAATGCCAGGAACAAGAAGTCATACTTTATCAAAAGGTGGCGGCTTGCACGTCTGAAGCCTGTGATTTCAAACTATGGACAACGATTGCCAAAAAGAAACTTACAGCGACACAGCTGAAAGAGATCATTCAAAATGGCCGAACAAGCCAACCAGTGAAAGGGTTAAAAGGTCAGAAGGGTTCGTTTGAAGCAACGATTGTTTTAAAAGAAGACTTCACAACGAGCTTTGAATTTTCTGAAAAGAAAAAAACGAACTATAAGAAAAGAACACGACGCACGACAAAATAATGGAGGGTTTATCTTATGCGAAATACAACACACAAACAACAAGAAATCGAAAATCAAAAAGCCAAAATTCGTTCAGAACAGGAAAAAATGCGTGCCAGCAAACGAAGACTGCAGCAATTAAAGAACCAGCAACGGATTCAAAAAGAAATCGAATTAGATCGATAAAATCTTCCTGATTGTTGTATACGCATAAACTTATGTTATACTATGATTATAAGTTTATACGTATACAAAGGAGGGAGAAAATGACAAAAGCAATGGTATACAAGCTGCTAGAAGAATTTAATGGAACTTTGGCTTTGAAGGATGCCAAAAAAGCGGGCATTTCTCCTGTAACG
>SKEQ01000936.1_pt1 | contig 15235 bp, 10 predicted proteins | sample 4826751 | NCBI WGS metagenome assembly SKEQ01 (sample SAMN11008805, study PRJNA524170) | human gut metagenome | biome: Human fecal sample; material: Feces; isolation source: fecal sample from pouch patient p44 | host: Homo sapiens | place: Israel: Tel-Aviv | collected 2013-07-11 | reverse complement strand
TTTTCCGACAGGGATCATGAGCGCAGTAAGCCTCATTGCAGGAAATCCTGAGCATATAAAGGCGGTAGATTTTGTGAAGGGAATGTCCTCACAGGAATTAAAACAGAAGTTAGAAGAGCAGATGGAGGCGCTGGGGACTTCTGAGATCCTGGTCATGACAGATCTGTTGGGAGGAACCCCGTTTAATGTGGCATCCGGCATCAAAACAGAGAGTGAAAAAAGTATCAAAGTGCTGGCAGGAACGAACCTGGCTATGGCAGTGGAAGCAATCTTTTGCAGAGAGCTGATGGGATTGGAAGAACTGGCAGAAATTATCAGGCAGAGCGCAAAAGATGGTGTGGAGGACTTTGACAGTCTTGGAAATGATGATGAGATGATATTTGAAGACGGTGTCTGATCGCAAAGAGGGAAATCATGATTAAGAAGATAAATATTGAAGAGATTAAAAAACGGGAAGAGTTTTTGTCCGGTAAACTGTTAACACGCAAAGAGGTAGAATGTGCGCTGGAAGAAGCAAAGGCTTCTGTAAAAAGAAACATGGAGTATCTGAATGGAAAGTTTCCGTTTTCAGCAGCCTATAATTCTGAGCCATTTCCATCAGAACGGGACGGAATGTACCCGATTACAGAAAATGTAGAGTGGACGACGGGATTCTGGACAGGACTAATCTGGCTGATGTACGACTGGAGCAGGGAAGCATGTTTTAAAGAACGTGGAATGGCAGATGTAAGATCGTTTAAAGAACGTGTAGACAAACGGATCGATCTGAACCATCATGATCTTGGATTTCTGTACTCTCCATCCTGTGTGGCAGCATATCAGCTCTGCCAGTCCGAGGAAGGAAAGGAGGCAGCGCTTCAGGCAGCGGATATTCTGATGGAGCGTTACCGGGAAAACGGACATTTCATTCAGGCATGGGGAAATGTAGGAGATCCGAAGGACTACCGTCTGATCATTGACTGTATGCTGAACATTCCACTGTTATACTGGAAGAGCAGAGTGACAGGGGATGAGCGGTATGAAAAGGCGGCAAGAGAACATTTTATTACCTCCTGTAACAATGTAGTGAGGGATGATGCATCCGCTTATCACACATTTTATTTTGATCCGGAGACAGGAGAACCTGTTAAAGGAGTCACACGTCAGGGATATTCTGATGATTCGGCATGGGCAAGAGGTCAGGCGTGGGGAATCTACGGAATCGCATTGAACTACAGAAATTCTGGTATTGGGGAAGCGTTTGATCTGTTCAAGGGAATGACAAATTATTTCCTCAACCGACTTCCACAGGATAATGTATGCTACTGGGATTTGATTTTCGGAGACGGTTCCGGACAGTCCAGGGATTCTTCGGCAGCGGCAGTCGCAGTATGCGGAATGCAGGAGATGTGCAAATATCTGCCGGAGACAGACGAGGATAAGGAAGTTTATAAGTATGCGATGCATACGATCCTGCGTTCACTGATTGAAAATTATGCCAACCATTCTCATAAACCGGGAGAGGCGCTTCTTTTACATGGAGTCTATTCCTGGCATTCCGGCAAAGGGATCGATGTAGGAAATATCTGGGGAGACTATTATTATGTAGAAGCTCTGGTACGGTTTTTGAAAGACTGGCAGGTATGGTGGTAAAATACCTATTTTTATTTATGGGAGGAAAGAAAGATGACAGACAAACCAAATATCGCAGCGCTGCGTATTGATGAGCGTCTTGTCCACGGACAGGGACAGCTCTGGATCAAAACATTAGGAGTCAACACTGTGATCGTTGCGAATGACGAGGCGGCAAATGATCCGATTCAGCAGACATTGATGAAAACAGTGATTCCGAAAACGATTGCAATGAGATTTTTCACAGTTCAGCATACCTGTGATGTGATTTATAAGGCTTCTCCGAAACAGGTCATGTTCATCATCTGTAAGTCGGCAGAAGATGCACTGAAGCTGGTAGAGGGAGGTGTTCCGGTGACAGAGATCAATGTGGGAAATATCCACAGAGCGCCGGGAAAACAGGAGGTCAGCCCATATATTGCACTTGGGGAAGAAGACAGGGCTGCGCTTCGGACTCTGAAAGAGAAATACAACGTTACATTCAATACAAAATCAACACCAACGGGTGCGGATACAGCATCCAATGTTGATATTACAAAATATTTATAGGAACGAATATCTATAAGGAGGAAGAGAAATGGAAATTACAATTGTACAGGCCGTTTTGATCGGACTTTGGACAGGTGTCTGCCTCAGTGGTATGCTTTTGGGAATTTACACGAACCGTTGTCTGATCATGGCTACCGGAGTAGGTTTGATTTTAGGAGATCTGCCGACAGGACTGGCAATGGGGGCAGTCGGAGAGCTGGCATTTATGGGATTCGGAGTATCTCAGGGAGGAAGTGTACCGCCGAACCCGATGGGGCCTGGAATCATAGGAAGTATTATGGTGATCACAATGAAAGGCGCAGGAGTAGATGTTGCGACAGCTCTTGCATTATCGTTCCCGTTTGCGGTTGCATTCCAGTTTGTGATCACACTTGTTTACACAGCAATGGCAGGTGTCAGCGCCACAGCGACAAAAGCGCTGGACAATAGACAGTTTAAAAAATTCAGACTCTGCTGCAATCTCACCGTTTGGGTTTTCCTCGTGCTTGGCTTTGTGATCGGATTTGCAGGTGCAATGAGTGCAGAAGGTCTGGAGAAAGTGATCAGTCTGATTCCAACATGGCTGAATACGGGACTCAGTGTGGCAGGAGCAATGCTTCCAGCGATCGGATTTGCTATGATCTTAAACGTAATGGCAAAGAAAGAGCTGATCCCATTTGTACTGCTTGGATATTGTGCGATCGCATACTTTAAGCTGCCGATCATCGGTGTTGCGATCCTTGGAACAACAGTTGCACTTTTGGTTCATTTCTATACAGGAAAAGGAAACAAATCAGGTACAGAAACAGAAGAAGTGGAGGTTGAATTTGAAGATGGCATCTAATAAATTACAGAAAAAAGATTATACAAGAGCATCGCTGAGAGCATACTTCCTTCAGAATGGTATGAACTACAGCAACTATCAGGGACTTGGATATGCCAATATGCTGTATCCGGGACTGCGCAAGATCTATGACGATGATGATCAGTTAAGAGATGCACTGAAAGAAAATGTGGAATTTTTTAATACAAACCCGAGTATGGTGCCGTTTATCGGAAACCTTCATCTGGCAATGCTGGACGGCGGTGCGAACGCCAAAGAAGTAAAATCCATCAAAATGGCATTGATGGGACCAATGGCAGGTATTGGAGATTCGTTATCTCAGTTCTGTCTGGCGCCGCTGTTTGCAACAATCGGTGCGTCTCTTGCACAGGACGGACTGATCCTGGGACCTGCAATCTTCTTTCTGGGAATGAACATCACTCTGTTGATCATCAAATTATTGATGGGTAACTGGGGACATAAGCTTGGGGCAAGTATCATTGAAAAGCTGAGCAGCTATATGGAACAGATTTCCACAATTGCAGGAATGATCGGTGTTACGGTGATCTCCGGTCTGGCAGTGAATTTTGTGAAGATTTCTACGAAGCTGCAGTATGTGGCACAGGTTTCGGAGACAGAAGAGAAGATCATTTCTCTGCAGGAGATGTTGGATGCTATGCTTCCTAATATGCTTGCTGTATTGTATACCGGTTTGATGTTCTATCTGATCAAAAAGAAAAAATGGAGTACATACAAACTGGTTATCTTTACGATCATCGTGGGAATCCTTCTTTCTGTGATCGGTATACTTGGATAAAATAGAAAATGTATTGAGGATGTGGGATGTTTAGCGGAAATAAACATCCCATAACTGGTTTTGTGAAACGGGAGATATAGATATGGGTTTACAGATAGAACAATTAAAAAATAGAGCGAAGGAATATGCAAAAGCATATCATGAAAAAGAAGTAAAGCGGAGTGTACACAAAGGAGAAATGGAAGAAATCCTGCGTCAGGCAGAATGGCTGATGGAACAAAAATTTTGCTTTTGTGACCGTTGGGATATGGAGCCATGCAGTACGGTATATGAAGTTTCACCGTTTTCCTGGGATACCTGCCCGAACGGAGATCCGGAATGGGTCTATATGCTCAACAGGCAGGAGTATCTGAAAAAAATGCTGATAGCATACTGGTACACCGGACAGGAGAGGTATGTGGAAGGAATGAAGCAGTATATTCTGGACTGGGTCAGACAAAATCCAAAGGAAACATTCGGCTCGCTGATGACAAGGACGATCGACACCGGAATCCGGTGCGCATCCTGGACACCATTGCTTCTGCATCTTCTTGCCATGGAGCGCATTAAAGAAGAGGAGCTGTTTGAAATTTTAGAAAGTATGGAACAGCAGTTTTTATATCTGTACCAAAGCTATGTGCCGAAATACCGGCAGAGCAACTGGGGTGTTTTACAGACGACTTCGATTCTGCAGAATGCGGCATGGTTTGGAGAATGTTTCTGTCTGGAAGAGATGAAACGGATCGCAGAGTGGGCAAAGGATGAGCTGCTTTATCAGCTGGAATCTCAGATTTATGGGGACGGCTCTCATTGGGAGCAGTCCATGATGTACCATATTGAAGTGCTTAATTCCGTAACGACAATGCTGGTGTTCAGAAAAAGAGCGGGTGTGGAGACTTCGAAAAGAATTGAGGAAATCCTGTATGGAATGTACGATTATGTGATGCATGCGGCGGGGCCGGATCATTTTCAGATTGCGCAGGGAGACAGTGATGTGACGGACATCCGGGATGTGATGACAAGAGGCGCCATGCTGTTTGAAGAGAGCGCATTTAAATATGCGGGATATGAGGAGCCGGATCTGGAGAGCATATGGTGTTTTGGAATGGAGCAGAAAGAGCAGTATCTGAAACTGAAATCAAAACAGCCGGAAACATTGAACGGTCTTTATACAGACAGCGGAAACTTTTATTACAGAAGCGGTTGGGAGATAGACAGCAACTATACGTATCTTCATAATGGGCCGCTTGGAAGCTCCCATGGACATTCGGAATTGACACATATATGTAATTATTACAAAGGAAAAGCGTTTCTGACAGACAGCGGCCGATATTCTTATATAGAAGGAGAACTGAGAAACCGTTTGAAATCTCCGGAGGCACATAATGTTTCTGTGATTAAAGGCTGTCCGATGGGAGTGCCGGACGGTTCCTGGAGTTACGCATATTTTGCAGACAGTCTGAACAATTACTGCAAAACGATTGAGGGAATCCACTATGCAGAGATGCCGTATGTGATGCAAAATAAACAAAAAGAGCCTGCATACTGCTGCAGAAGGATTCTAATCTTTCCGGAGGGAATCTGGCTGCTCAGTGATGACCTTCGTATGGCGGGAACGCAGGAAAGTACCATGTATTTCCATCTGGCACCGGAGGTGATTGTAAAGGAACAAAAAGAGCGGGAAGTTCTTCTTGAAAATGAAGATGTCAGGCTGATCCTTGGAGCAGAGTATCCTTTGGAGCAAAGGCAGGAGATTTTGTCCAGAATTTATAACGAAAATGAGGAGCATACAGTTTTTCAGGCAAAAACCAACTGGGAAAATGAAGGAGTATGTACAGCATGGATGCACCCGGAGAATGCAGAATTAAAAGATACGGTGATCATACAGGCAGAAGGGAAACAGGTGGCTACATCTGTGGTGGCAAAGGAAGTGTGGATTTCAGGTGAACTGTCCTATGTGGTTATTATGCGTACGCATGAAAATTACCGTGGTCGGAAAGTTTTCCTATACCAGAATTGTGGCTTTTATGGTAAAGTAGTTATATTGAAGAAAACAGAAGAAGGGTTTGAAGTACTCCGCTTCCGGGCGTAGAACGAAAATAAGGTGGGAAACAAGATGAAAAAACTGACCATTAATGAAATTGCAGAAATGGTAGGAGTTTCGAAGACAACGATTTCTTTTTATTTGAACGGAAAAACGAATAAAATGTCAGATGAGACACAGAAAAAGATCCAGCAGGTCATTGAAGAGACCGGTTACACGCCAAGCGCTGCGACCAGAACAGTAAAGGCAAGCGATGACTGTATCGGCGTGATTCTTGGAGATGTGTCCAAACCATTTGCGGCAAAGGCACTGAAAGGAATTGAAGAAGAAGCACATGAGGCCGGATATCAGGTGATCGTGGGAAGTAACGAGATGTCATTTGCCAAAGAAAAAGAATATGTTGAGCATATGCTGAAAATGGGAGTGTCCGGTTTTATCATACAGGCAACATACAGGTTTGGAATTTTGGCAATGGAATTGGAAAAAAAGAATAAAAAGGTCGTATATCTGGATATTCCACCTTATGATTCACAGGGAGTAAGAGTTTTGGGAGACAATTATCAATGCGTATATGATGCAATCAGTCAGTGCATTGAGAGAGGATATGATCAGCTTCTGGTTGTTTCGGATGCCAATGAATCGGAGTATACCGGAATGGATAACCTGCGAGGCTTCAAGGATGCGGCAAACGATGCCGGAGTTTCATTTAAGACCTATTTTATAGAAGCGGAGACAACAAGAGAAGAGATTCATGATTATCTGGAACAGTATATCAGCGAGTATAAGAAAACACTGGTGTATGCTTCAGATGTGGAGGCACTTCGAAAAGTGTATCTTGGGATTAAGTTATTTCCGGATTTTCAGTCATTGTTTCCAGAGCGTCTGGGGCTGATCGGATTTGATGTGACCGGATGGACAAAGATCGCAGTACCGGAAATCTCAGCAATCATGATCCCTGCTTATCAGGAAGGTCAGATTGCCTCCCGAAAACTGATTGAAATGATCGAGAGTAAAAACAGTATTTCGAATAAAAAAGTAATTATAAAAAATGCAGTGCGCTGGAGAGACAGTACGCTGTAGCAGGAGGATATTATAGAATGATACAGATCAAAGTATTAGATGCAGAAAAAAATATTGTTGCAGAAAATAGTGGGCAGGAGGAAGTGAACCTGACGTTGAGGAGAGAGTATCAGGAGGGCGACACCATTATATTTGAAATTGGTGGAGAGACAGGACATTACTGGATGCAGGTGGATGATGTGCTTGGAAAATCACTGGTGTATCTGACAGGCGATCAGACTTATGAGATTCCGTTTGAAGAAAAGAAGTTCAATCTTTCACCAAAGGCATTTACAGGAGAGAAACAGTTGATTTCTCTGCGCAAAGCAAGGCCATATGAAGTGAATATTTACCGGAATCTGGCGGAAAATGTCAATGACCAGCACGGAGATGTGAACTGCTATCCACATGCATCTGCAAATGTAGAGACAAGGGGAGAAGCCGTGTTCGCAGCAAAGAATGCAATTGACGGAGTGACGGCAAATCACAGTCATGGAAAATGGCCATTTGCATCCTGGGGAATCAATCAGAGAGACGATGCCCAGATGAAGCTGGAGTTTGGACGTGAGATAAAGACAGACAGAATCATACTGCATACAAGAGCGGATTTCCCACATGACAACTGGTGGGTAAAAGCAACGGTTGAATTTTCAGATGGAAGCAGCATGGTTCTGGATCTGGAAAAGACAGATGTATCACAGGAGTTTTCATTTGAAGAGAAAACGATCAGCTGGCTTGTGCTGAAAGAACTGATCAAGGCAGACGATCCGTCCCCATTCCCGGCGCTGACTCAGATCGAAGTATTCGGAACAGAGTGCTGTCTGGGAGAAGCAAAAATGGAGATCCGTGAGATAAATGAAAACAAAAAAGAATATCTGGAGCTTTTGCTTCTTGCCGATGAACAGGAAAGTATGATCGATCGCTATCTTGAGCGAGGTGAGATGTATGTCTTGTATGATGCAGGTGAGGTCCGGGCTGTCTGCGTTGTTACCCAAGAAAATGACCAGATTTTGGAATTGAAAAACTTGGCTGTGAAACCGCAATGCCAGCGTAGAGGATATGGCAGAAAAATGATCCAGTTTCTCTGTGAAAAATACAGAGGAAAGAAAGCAATTCTGCAGGTAGGGACCGGGGACAGCCCGGCAACCCTGCCTTTTTATGAGAGATGCGGATTCACACAATCACATCGGATCCCCGGATTTTTTGTGGATAACTACGACCATCCGATCATAGAGTGTGGAAAACAGTTGGTGGATATGGTGTATTTAAAACAATTTCTTTAATTTCTCAAAAAGGATACGCGTATCTTCTGTAAAACAAACATCTTCTCATTTTGGAATCTATAATTTTTTCTTCCCCTCTCTGTGCAGACCAGAGGCAGATTCCCGCCACGCTTTTGGGGTTACTCCGCTGATTTTCTTAAACAGGCGTGTAAAGTAATGAATGTCTCCGATTCCGCAGCGAAGAGCAATGTCTTTGATCGGTACATCTGTATTGGCAAGCAGCGTCTGTGCATGCTCAATTCGATAGTGATTGACATAGTCTGTCAGGGACGTTCCCATTTCTTTTGAAAATAAAGTAGACAGATAGCTTGCATTGACCCCGAGATGGCTTGCCAGATTGTTCAGTGTCAGATCCGCAGACAGATCGGTCTCCAGGTAAGCAACGACCTTTCGAATCAGTGGAGAGTGGATCTGATGCTGATGTTCCTTGATAATCCGGCAGTATCCAAGTGCGATTGTCTGTTGTGCACGCAGACACTGCTGAGGGGAAGTCAGGCTTTCGAGCATGACAACATTGCAGTTGGAGTAGGCATCAATGTGGATGGGATGCACGCCGGCTTGTTCTGCTGCTTTTCGAAGCAGTGTATTTAATATAATCGTATAATTTTTTATATCTCTTAAATTATTGGTTGTTCTTTGTGGAAGCAGCCAGGTCTCAAATTTAGAAATCAATTCCAGCGTTTGGCTTTCTCTGCCGGAAGCAACGGCATTGATCAGCATATTTTCTGATTCATATCTTTTTTCAATCACATCAATATTCGAAAAGGGATGCTCCTGATCTCGCAGACAATGCTTATAAGCATTATTCCAATGATCAAAAAAGTCAGTATTGGAATAAACGACTTCGCAGGAGTCCCCGTAAAGTTTTTTCCCAAGTTCTAAAAACAAACTTTCAAACAGTGCATAGGACCCTAAAAATGGAAGTCTTTGATAATAGGTTTGGATCGCATCGTGATAAGTCTCTTTTAAAGGCAGACTGGAAAATAACTCTTCAAAGCGTTCCCCCTGCATCTTTTCAAATACAACAGGCCCGCAGTAGAAGACGGTTTTTTCATCCGGAAGCAGCAGGAAGACAAACGTACATTGAAACAGATCCGTGTTAAAATACACTTTTCCTGGTTTTAGCTTCTCTAATAGATCCTGAAAAAACTGGGAAGTGTTCTTTACGCCGAGAATGTGATAACGAAGTCCCTGATCCAGATGCTCCAGATTTTCACAGGGCAGTGTAAACTTGTAAACTGGAAGATAGTTTGTCTCCAGTATTTTTTGTGTGAAATCAATCAATTCTTCGTGTTTCATAGTGTCTCCTTTTCTTATCTGAAAATTGTGCAAAAAACTACAAAAATCATCACTGTTATTTTTTTTAAAATTTACATACAATAATCATACAGCAAATATGTGAAAAAGCCACGAAAATATGCAAAAAAGTAAAAAAAACAAAGGAGAATGGAATATGCGCAATGTAATCAATTTGAATGAAAACTGGGCATTTATTCAGGAAAATGCAGGACTTCCAAAGGAGATGCCGTCAGACTGGCAGCATATTGATCTTCCGCACACATGGAATGCGGTGGACGGACATGATGGGAATGGCAGCTACGACAGAGGAACTTACTGGTATGCAAAGACGTTTGAGACGCCAAAGCAGCCACTTGGAAATGGAAAAGTCTATGTAGAAATTCTGGCAGCAGGCCAGCAGGCAACAGTGTACGTAAATGGAAAAGAAATGACATATCATGAAGGCGGATATTCAACATTCCGTGTAGATATCACAGATGTGTGCAACGAAGAAGGGGACAATCTTCTGGTCATTGCATGCAGTAATGAGTTGAAGGACAGTGTATATCCTCAGTCTGCAGATTTTACATTTTATGGCGGACTTTACAGAGGTGTGAATCTGATCAGTGTTCCGGATGTGCATTTTGATCTGGAGTATTACGGAGGTCCGGGAATCCAGGTGACTCCGCGCCCATGTGAGTGTGGAGGAGCAGAATTTGAGATTGTTTCATACGTAAAAGGCGCAGACGAAAACTTTACTGTTCTGTATTCTGTTTGCGATGCAGAAGGAAACGAAGTGGCAAGTGCCTGCCGTCCGGCAGATGAGACAGCTGTAAAAGTATATGTTCCGGATGCGACACTTTGGGAGATTGACGCTCCATACCTGTATACAGTGACAGCAAGACTGCAGAGAAGAAATGAGTCTTATGATGAGATCTCGGCACGTGTTGGAGTGCGCAGCTTTTCCTGTGATCCGAACAAAGGGTTCATCCTCAATGGTACAGAGACTCCGCTGCGTGGAGTGAGCCGTCATCAGGACATGCTGTATAAAGGAAACGCACTGACAAAAGAAGATCATTATGAAGACGCAAGAATGATCAAAGAACTGGGAGCAAATACGATTCGATTGGCACATTATCAGCATTCTCAGGACTTCTATGATGCCTGTGACGAAATGGGATTTGTCGTATGGGCAGAGATCCCGTTTATCAGTGTGATGAATCAAGATCCGGATGCACACCAGAACTGCATCAGTCAGCTGAAAGAGCTGATCATTCAGAATTACAATCATCCATCTATCTGCTTCTGGGGAATTTCCAATGAAATCCTGATCGGGGGAATTTCAGAGAAGCTGGTAGAAAATCATAAAGAACTCAATGCACTTGCAAAAGAGCTGGATCCAAGCCGTCTGACAACGATTGCGCACGTATCCATGACTCCAATCGAGGGACCGATGCATGGGATCACAGATGTGGAAAGTTACAACCATTATTTTGGATGGTACGGCGGTAAGATGGAAGACAACGGGCCATGGATGGACAACTTCCATAAAGTACATCCGGAAATCTGTCTGGGACTTTCTGAATATGGATGTGAAGGAATTATTACTTATCACGGTCCAAATCCGGCATGCAAAGATTACAGTGAAGAGTATCAGGCATTGTATCATGAGCACATGGCAAAGATGCTTGAGGAGCGTCCATGGATCTGGTCCAGTCATGTATGGAATATGTTTGACTTTGGCTGTGCAGCCAGAGACGAAGGCGGTGTAGCGGGAAGAAACAACAAGGGACTGGTGACTCTTGACCGTAAAGTGAAAAAGGATAGCTATTATATCTATCAGGCTTACTGGAACAAACAGCCAATGGTTCACCTCTGTGGAAAAAGATATGCACAGCGTGCAGGTGAAACAACAGAAATCCGTGTATATTCGAACCAGCCTTCGGTCACACTGTTTTTAAATGGAGAAAAAGTGGAAGAGCTTTCAGCAGAAAAAGTATTTGTATTTACGGTGGCATTGAAAGACGGATTTAATATTCTGACAGCACAGGCAGGAGAGGTCAAAGATACGATGACTCTGGAAAAAGTAGAAAAAGAACCGGAGATTTATGTATTGCCGGAAGTCAATGAACGTGCAGAAGGCGTTGCAAACTGGTTCAGTACAGTTGGAGACATGGATCTGAAAGCTCCGATGGAGTTCCCGGAAGGAATGTACAGTATCAAAGACAGCCTGGAAGAATTGGCAAAATGCCCGGAAGCAATTGAAATTGCAGCCAAAGCGGTGAAACTTACAATGAATATGGTAGTTTCTCCGGGAGAAGGTATGTGGGATATGATGAAAGGTATGTCTTTGGAAAGACTTGGAGAAATGGCAGGTTCTCTGGCACCGGAAGGATTTATCGAAAGTCTGAATGGAAAACTGATCCAGATCAAAAAGGTATGATTAAAAGCTGGTAGTTCATAGGAAAAACAAGGAGAAAATGAAAATGGGGAAAACAAATAATTCCACTGTCCCGGCATTTGGGATGAAGGATAGACTGGGGTATATGTTTGGTGATTTCGGAAACGATTTCACCTTCATATTGTCCTCAATGTTCATGATGAAATTTTATACAGATGTTATGGGCTTATCAGCGGGAGTTGTTGGTATGCTCATGATGGCAGCACGCTTTGTAGACGCGTTTACAGATGTCACGATGGGACAGATCGTGGACCGTTCAAAACCAACCAAAGACGGGAAATTCCGTCCATGGATCAAACGTATGTGCGGGCCTGTGGCAATTGCCAGTTTCCTGATCTATCAGTCAGGACTTGCAGATATGCCGTATGGAGTGAAAGTAGCCTACATGGTTGTGACATATTTGTTATGGGGATCTATTTTCTATACTTCCATTAATATTCCATATGGATCTATGGCGTCTGCAATCTCGCCGGATCCGACAGACAGAGCTTCCTTATCTACATGGCGTTCTGTAGGAGCTTCTCTGGCCAGCCTTGTGATCGGTACAGGAACTCCATTGGTTGCATATGTTACGGTAGATGGCAATCCAGTGCTTTCCGGAAGTCGTATGACGATCATTGCAGGTGTATTTTCTGTACTGGCAGTCATCTGTTATCTGCTTTGCTACAACCTGGTACGTGAACGTGTACCGGTGCCGGCAAATAATCAGAAACTGGATATTGTTGCTCTTGGGAAGAGCCTGATCACAAACCGTGCTCTTCTCGGAATTATTGCGGCAGCACTGCTTCTGCTTCTGGCAATGCTGGGGATGCAGGGAATGTCCGCATATGTATTCCCAAATGTGTATCGAAGTACACAGGCGCAGTCGGTTGTGGCATTGTTGAGCAACGTAGCGATCATCGCGATCTGTGCTCCGCTTGCAAGTAAGCTGGCATCAAAATTCGGAAAAAAAGAGTTGGCTACAGTTTCCTGTCTCTTTGGTGCAGCAAGTTATGTGGTTTGTTTGATCCTGCAACCGGAAAATGTATGGGTATATGTTATCTTTTATGTAATGTCTTTCGTTGGACTCGGATTTTTCAATACGATCATCTGGGCAATGATTACAGATGTCATTGATGACGCAGAGGTGAAAAACGGAATTCGAGAAGATGGTACCATTTATGCGGTGTATTCTTTCGCAAGAAAACTTGGTCAGGCATTCTCTTCCGGTATGGTAGGAGGACTGCTGTCACTGGCAGGTTATACGGCAGCGACTGCTTTTGAGCCGGCTGTTACAGAGAGCATCTTTAGAATCTCCTGTATCGTACCGATCGTAGGTTTGACAGCGGTTGCACTTGCTTTGATCTTCATTTATCCACTGAGCAAAAAACGTGTGGAAGAAAATTGTGCAGAATTGGCAAGACGCAGAGAAGAAAAATAAGAAGAAATAAAAATAGAAGCGCTGCAGTTTTTATGATGAAAAAATCATAAAAGCTGCGGCGCTTTTTTCGGGAAGGAGTTCTAAAAATATAAGAAAAATTTAAGAATTGCATTGCGTTTTTTTTAAGCCGTTCCTATTATAGTTTACATAGAGTAAAGGAATACAGGAGGGCAGCATGAACGGTGAAACGATACTTGTAGTGGACGACAATAAGGAAATTGTCTACTCGATCAGTGAATTACTGAAATATGAAGGATATCAGATTGTAAAGGCTTATGATGGGATGGAAGCGCTGAAAGCTCTGGAGACAAACCAGATCGATCTGATCCTGCTGGATGTGATGATGCCGAAACTGAACGGATTATCTGCACTGATGAAATTAAGGGAAAACTACCGTATTCCGGTTATTATTCTGTCAGCGAAGACGGAAGAGAGTGACAAGGTGTCAGGTCTTGTTCTGGGAGCAGATGACTACGTGGAAAAGCCGTATAATCCGGCGGAACTCATTGCCCGTGTGAAAGCACATCTCAGGCGTTATCACGCGTGGGGAGGCGCAGCACCGAAAAACGACAGTGATACACTTGTAAACGGCGGTCTTGTACTTGATAAAAAGCGGCGTCTGATCCTTGTGGAAGGAGAAGAAGTCAGGCTGACGGCTACAGAATATAAGATACTGGAATTGCTGATGGGACATCTTGGGCAGGTGTTTTCAGCAGAACAGATTTATGAAAATGTATGGAAAGAATCGGCAAATTATACGGTGGAAAATACAGTGATGGTACATATTCGGCATATCCGGGAAAAGATTGAGATTGATACAAAGAAACCAAGATATGTAAAGGTGGTGTGGGGCATTGGCTACAAAATGGAAAAATATCATTGAGACAGGAAAACGTTTCTTAAAGCAACAGTGGCAGGTATTAGTAAGTGTCATGTTGGCAGGATGTGGAATTTTTGTCTTTTATATCCTGATCGCTTATCGAACCTATTATCCGACAGAAAAAATCCTGTATTTTGGGATACTCGGGAATATTCTGTTAGGAAGCGGGACTGCATATCTGTTAGAAAAGGGACTGAACCGAAAATATCAGAACTGGATCCCAAAAGGAGATGCTTATTATCAGGAATGGAGAGCAGAAATGAAAAAAATGGAGCATCTTCTTCAAGTGATCGGTATTCTGGCATTTGCAGCAGCAGGTATCTTCTTTGTGCTGCAGAGTAAATTTCGAGAGTACTGGAGCTGGTATTACAATTATGCTGCCGGTTATGTGATGCTCTTTACAGCATTGATTCAGTATATGGTGTGGCAGTTTGTGCGCCGACGGTTTGATGAGAAGAGACGAGAAATGTTGATGGGCAAACTGGAGGAAATCAATCAAAAACGGATTGCAGAAGCGCTGGAGAGCGAAAAAAAGAGCCTTGCAAAAGTTTCACGCAGTGACCAGCTTCGAATTGATCTGATTACCAATGTGTCGCATGATCTGAAAACGCCGCTGACTTCCATGGTGGGCTATATTGAACTCATCAAAAAGGAAGAATTGAGCGACCTTGTCAGAGATTATGTGGATGTGCTGTCTGAAAGAGCAGAAAAATTAAAAGAAATGATAAACAGTTTGTTTTCTCTTGCAAAAGCAAGCAGCGGTAATATCGAACTGCATCCGGAAAAGTTTGAACTGAATCGTCTGGTAGAACAGATTTTTGCAGATATGCATGATCATGTGAAAGAGAGTGAGCTGCAGTTCGTAAAACAGCTTACAGAGGAAAATACAGAAATCATTTCTGATAATATGTATTTTTACAGGATCTGCCAGAATCTGATTGAGAATGCGCTGAAGTATTCGGCAAAACATACGAGAGTATTCGTGAAAACTTATCAAAAAGAGTCTTCAAATCATCTGTGTCTGGAGATCACGAACACCGCAGGATATCCAA
>SKEQ01000924.1_pt1 | contig 15468 bp, 15 predicted proteins | sample 4826751 | NCBI WGS metagenome assembly SKEQ01 (sample SAMN11008805, study PRJNA524170) | human gut metagenome | biome: Human fecal sample; material: Feces; isolation source: fecal sample from pouch patient p44 | host: Homo sapiens | place: Israel: Tel-Aviv | collected 2013-07-11 | reverse complement strand
ACATTACTCATTAAGACAATAATTTATAAACTCCTCATAAGTATTAAATAATGGAGGATTAGATGCCATATATTTTAATGATTGCTCAGCATTATTGCAGAGTTTGATTTTCTGACTAAAATCAGCATTTCTACAAGCTTCTTCATCATTACAAAAGAGCATAAAAAATTCATGAAACACCTCGGGCTCTGGTTTTTTTCCATATCTCTCAAAATAGCTACGAGCCATTTCTTTTGCCTCTTGTAGCTGAACGGATTTTCTTTTTTTATAAAAGGATTCTAAATCCGTAACCTTTCGTGCTGGATTACCTGCGTATACGCCATTTGAAGCACAATCCTTGGTTACAACACTACCGGCGCCAATTATAACGTTATCACCAATGGTCACATTTCTTGTAATAATAGCTCCTCTACCAATAAACACATTATTTCCTATTATAACGTGGCCACATGCACCCAATATCTCCCCTTCGTGGCCATTTGCAAGTTTCAAAACTGACCACGAATAATCATGTGTCAACACCTTAACTCCCGCAGTAATTCGCACATGATTTCCTATAGTAATCATCCATGGATACTGAATATCTATTGGAGATTGTGACGGAGCATAAAACGTGCAATCCTCTCCAATACTTACGCCCAATCCACGCAAATATCTAATATACGATTCCGATGTTGCTTTTTCTCGATATATCACTCGCTTCAAAAGATTCTTTAAATTCATTTTCCTCTCCCATATATTATAATTTATAGGTAGTATTTCTCACTACATTAATAGTTCTTAATTTGCAAAGTCATAACAGAATTAGGATTCGCTAATTCTCTTCATCATTTTTCTTATATCAATTAGAATCAACGCAAATCTATAATATCCCTGTTGCATACAACTTTGAAACACTCTTTGCTGAAAAGGCAATTTTTTAACCGGATAACCATCCCAGCAACTACGAACAACGATTGATTTTGCGAACAAATCCATAAATTTTCTTTTTTCTCCAAAAGTCAATCCCTTCGCATCTGATATTTGTCCAACGTACAATCTACAGCAATTAATTGCTGCTCTTTTAACGCGCATCAAGCAATCCGAATCGTCTTCGTCATCAGCTATCTTTTTAAGCACTTTTAGGTAATCTTCATATTTTTTCAACTTGCTCTCCGAAAAACTTCGCATAATCGACGGCTGGTTTTCATTTCGATAACAATAGTCTGTATCACCTGTAAATGTAATTGCATTTGCAAATTTATATGCTGAAATATTAAATATTACGTCTTCCGAGATGATATTCTGGAATCTCAAATGATTATCATCAATTAACGTTTTTCTATAAATCGCAATCCAAACAGACATTGGAAAAGCTTCAGTTTCTTTATCATCAGCACTACGGCCATATAAATTCTTTCTTATTTCATTAATTTCTGACTTATCTGTAACTGTTTTTCCTGCTAGTGGATGTTTTTTTGTTCTTATTACTTTTCCATCTCTCCAATCACAGTGCCCGCTAACAGCAATATCAGCGTCATTTTCTTTTGCCGTATTATAAAGTCTTTCGAACATACAATCGTTCGTCCAATCATCTGAATCGACAAATCCTATATATTCACCTCTTGCGACCGCCATTCCTGTATTTCGTGCAGGACCAAGCCCACTGTTTTTCTGATGAATCACTTTAACACGATTATCCTTTATCGCATATTCTTCAGCAATTTCTCCACATCTGTCTGGTGATCCATCATCCACTAAAATAATCTCTATATCATGTAATGATTGGGCTAACAAACTATCAATACATTTATTTAAAAACTTCTCCACTCCATACATAGGCACAACAATACTAACCTTTGGAATCATCTATCTCCCCTCCCGTTTTTCTAAACCATCTAATTTGCAATTTTTTAGTTATATCATTAAACACAGCCAATTAGAGAAGCTCTCCGTCCAACATTTTCCCGAAATATGTACTTTTCCCCTCTATATCTTTCTGGAAATTTGTCTTCCACGTCAACTTAAATAGCATTGTATTTTCTTTTAGTTTTTCCCAGTCTTCCGAATTATAAACTGTGCCAAGCACTTTCAAAAGTTCATCACAATTTCTATTATTGGGAACAATTTCATTAAATGCTTGATCTACATAAGCATTCTGTTTTCTCGCAAGAACAATCAAATAGTCTAAAAACAGATAATCTATCATATAATCATAGTGCTTCCAATAATCCAAAAGATATTCCCGTAAAATAGCAAAAATCTTACGATATTCAGAAGTACACCCAAATGAGTAATTTGCGAACTCCCCACAGGCTACGGAAACATGGCGGTAATCCGGTCGTTTAATAGACCAGATTGGCGTCTTAAAGCAAGGCTCTAAATCCCCTGTGCAAAAGAATGTAGAATCTAACCAAACTCCACCATAACGTGCTAAAAGGGAAATTCTCAACAAATCCGAAAGATGCGTTTTTGTGATAATCCCTTTCTTGTATTTTTCTTCAATCCATGTCGGAAAACTGATAAAATCCCTATAGTTTTCATCTGTAATTATGATGATTTTATGATTCCCGGCATATTTTTGAATAGATGCCACGCACTTCTTTACAATCTCAGGTGCATTTTCCAGTCCCTGCCACCAGCAAATCCATATGCAATCCTTATAATTTTCGTCCTGTTTCGGAATGTTGAGTGTTCTAATACGTTCGGCAGTTATCTCTGTAAACATCTTTGCAAAATAAGCATTCATAGCCTCATGCTTTTGCATCAGATGCTTTTTTATCCTAGGATATTCTATATGTCCATTATGAACCATAATCTGAATATCCACCTTACCTCTAAACGTTGCAAATGCACTTTTAATTCCCACGACTTTTGCAATCTCTATCGTCGATCCAAGTTCTTCTTTTATACGATGTGATATTCTTTTTAGATTCATATGATTTGCAGACATATCTATTTATCCTTTCTATTTTCGAAGCATATTTTTTAATGTCATCCTTAATTTTCTCGGAATCGCATTATAAATTTTGTGCATAATGATTTGTTTCTTGTATTTTTTATGAAACCAATTTTCTACACCATCATATCCAGACTTTTCATAAATCTCCATAACTATCTTCCGTCGTTCAGATTTAGTTGAAGGATGATCAAGCTGCCCATTTTTCTTTGCAATTTTCATAAACGAACTTTCGTATAAATACATTCTATCTGACAGCTTCTCACACAATTCAACAGCTTTTTGAGTATTTACTAGAATGCAGGAAATCCCCTTTTTTTCATCAAATTCACTCTGTTTTAGCAACTCAGGATGTTCTCGTTCAATTCCCCAGAAATCTCCGATTGTCATATCGGATACTCGCTCTTTGCGCGCATACGGGCATTCGTAACAGTTTTCTCTGTAGACATCCCCATCTAAGAACAATGTATTATATGATGTTAACCTTGCCGGGATATAAGTACTTTTTTCTTTACCCGATAAACATCTCAAGTCCAGCCTTGCGTTCATTCCCCAGCCACGTTTTTTATCACGGAAAGAATATCCAATCGGGACTCCGCCTCGTTTCTTTCCCTCTATGCTGAGATAATCGTCAAAAAATTTCAAATTTGGCACACCATGGCATATCACATCAATCGTCCAAAGATTGGCGTATTCTTTTTTTAAATATCCATACAATCCCGCAATTTGGCACGGCGTCCCTGAAAAAAGTACATCCTTCCCGGCATCCAAATTTTGTTTTGCCTGCTTATATGTTTGTTCAACAGCGCTTTGGACATACTTTGAACCTTGAAGTTGCCATAATTGATTCACATCATCAATCCCAACCAAGTGAGCTTTTGGATGCCCTCCTTCAAAGTCAAGTGCAGCGCCGAATACCACTCCTCCACTTTTTAGGAAATATGTTGCAACTGCAGAAAAAACGCCGCCAGAAGCTGATTTTTCAATCTGATTCTGCGTTTTATTCACTGCCGCATAAGCACGAATTGGTTCACACAATGAAATGCCATTTTGATACGAACACACTTTTTTACATGCACTACACGAGACGCAACGGCTCAAATCGACGACTGGATAGGAATATCCCCATTCATCCGGTTTCATTGTAATTGCCCCTTTGGGACATATATTTTCACACGCACCACAGCCACAACATAATTTTTTATTTTCAAAAAGTTCTATTCCCATAATTTTTATCCAGTCCGTATATTTCCAATTTATCTTTGTTTCTTACTGAATTGCTCTTCTAAGAAACTCTTTGCTCTTATTTCTTCGTTCTTCAAACTTAGATTCGACCGTAATATAGTCTATCTCGTTAGTAAGAGTTCTAATAATCTCAGACGCTTTTCCTTCGCATCGTCTATCTGTCAAGCCAAACTCTTCCAGAAGTGATGATACTTTTCGTATTCTGCTCGGATTTGTCAAATAGCAAGCAAACTGACGATGATTCAACATAGAGAACACAGCCCCATGAAAGGTTCCGGTTACTACACAAGCAGCATTTCGGAACATCCAAACCCATTGGAACGGTGTGAGATTTACAGTTATATCAGAATATCGTTTATCACATTCACCTGCTCCATACACAACCATTCCATTTTCATGAGCATAGTCAATAAGTTTCTGCTTTTCTGCCTCAGGCAATCCATCGCAATAATAAAACAGCATATACGGCTGTGACACACTCGGAACAGTCTCATCTGGAATATGTACAAGAAATGTTGGGTCTGTAACTCGCTCAATCTTCTCGTTTCGGATTTCTTCTGCTAATTGTTCTGTTAGCTGGTCTCTTGCGGACACATCTTTAAACTTCAAAATTCCTTGTTTTACATATTCTGGAACATCTACTTCATGTGTTTGCCCTACACTTGGTGCATAAGCAACCAGTTTTTCGCTGTTCAAGCCCACACCAAACTTGACCTTTGCATTGCCTTTAGTCTCTCGGTAATTCCATACCTCGTCACTACCAACCACAATATAATCTAGTCCGAGTTCTTCAATATCTTTTGCCTTGTAACAAATTGATGTGAGATTCATGTATTTCTTTCGAGCTTTCGCAAATGTTATAGGCAGCTTGATTTTCTGCAACCACCCTGCCAATGACTCCTTATCTTTATAAAACCGAAACCAACCACCCACATTGATAATAAAATGTTTCAGATTAACGTAATCAATAATCTGCACCTCATCATCTGGAAATAATTCTTCAATTGCTTCCCTCAATGCCCATGCCTGTAAGAATGCTCCATAATTATTGATATACTGATGTGTCAAAATTCCAATTTTCATTCCACTTCTCCAACCAACTGCAAATATCTTTCCTGTAATTTTTTTGCCTCAATCTCAATGTTATAGTGATGCTCCGTTATCAACCTTGTGTTGTCATTCCGAACATTCTGCTGCAGTGCATCACATATTTCACTTGCCCACGTTGAAACTTCTTCCGTAAGCGGGATAAACTTTGCCCTACCTGACAAACTAATTTCGCATGTTACAGCAGAAGAAAAAATGCATGGCAAATCTGCCGTTTGCGCTTCCACACCTACAACGGGAAGCCCTTCCCAAACCGATGGTAATACAAAGCAATCAAATGCCTGATACCACTCGTTCGCATTGCCTACATTTCCAACAAAAGTCACTCGCTCTTTTATCCCAAGGTTGTTTACTTTTTCTTTCACGACATCCATCAGTTCACCGTCTCCCAGAAGCACAAGATGCGCCAGCGGATCTCGTTTTGAAACTTCAGCAAAAATATCCAGCAAGAATGTATGATTCTTTTGAGACATAAAACGTCCGACATGACCCACGATATGTTTATTATCCAAATTGTTATCCTGTCGGATTTTATTTCTTATCGTTGGGTTAAAAACGAACCGTTCTACCTCAATAGCATTGGGAATAAGTTCGTAATTATTATTTTCTACGACCTTCTCTCCAAAATAGCATCTTGCGGCTTCGATTCCACAGGAAAAATGCTGATTCATATTTGACGGCAGCAAAGCCTTACAGACAAGCTTTATCGGTAATTTCCAGTCTTTTGTGATGCTTGCGCCGTGTGCATGAAAAATACGCACTGGGATTTGATTAACCTTTGCCGCATGAAGCGCATATACGCCAAGTGCTCCATTGTGAGCCTCTACAATTTTGTATTCCGGATTCTCTTCAAATATCCTTTTCATGCATTTCAAATAGGAGGAATATTTTGCCGGGTTCAAACCAGGTGTATGATAAATTCTTCCACCCATTTCCTTTATTTCTGTATCGTATGCGCCTGGCTTTTTCTTATTGCATAAAAAATCGAATTGTATTTTTGATCTGTCAATATGGCGATAATAATTCATCAGCATCGTCTCTATGCCGGCACGATCCATATTGCTGACAGAATGAAGAATTCTTACCATTTTTTCTTCTCCTATATATTCTTTTGCTTGCAATACAGATTTCCGCATTGCCTTTTACTTTGCTGTTTCCAACCCTATGTTAATATGCAAAACTCATCGGCATTTCTGCGTCTTACTAATGACCAAGAGTGCCGTATCATAATGCAGGGTGTAATACTAAAAATACTGATGATAACATCATCTGCTCTATATAAACCGAGGCAGTGATACGGAAACGGAGTATCTACGTCTTACAAAGTTCTCTGTTTCAATGCCCTCAATAGGATAGTATATAGTCGTTTAATTGTCCGGCAAACATCCCGATGTTGCCAAATTTCCTATGGAATAGGATAGTATATGGTAGTTTAATTATCAAGCTACGAATCTACTCTTTAACATTCTCATACCTTTTCACCTCTCTTTTAATCTGCTTACTATTTTTTTGAAATATGTTTAAATATCTTCTGCATTATAATCGCAATCCATCAATTGCACCATAATGCCTTTTTTCCATTATCTCCTATATAATTCCAACGTTCTCTCCACAACATCATCCCAACTATATTTCTCACAGATATAGTCTACCGCTTCATCTTTATAGTTCTGAACCTGTTCTTTGTCCTCACAAGCTTTTTGTAATTTGCTCCTCAAGTCTACCACATTGCTTTTTCTAAATATCATCGCCTTATCTTCCACCACAGAAGCACACTCTTCTATATCCGACACCAGGCAACAATTTCCATAGCTCATGGCCTCTAGCAAGCTAAGCGGCATTCCTTCCAAATCACTGGGTAATATATAAATATAAGCATTACTATAAAGCTCATCTAACTCTTCTCCCTGCACAAAACCAGTGAAAAGAATCCTGTCATCACCCTCCGCTAATTGCTTCAATTCCTCTGCAAACTCCTCTGTATCGGAACTTCCTCCGGCAATGACCAATTTTTTATCTGTCTGTACCTGTTTGAAAGCCTCAATCAGATATCGAATTCCTTTCTCCGGCACCAATCTCCCCAGAAAAAGAAGATAACTGTCCTTTTCAAGACCAAATTTTTCTTTTATAACATCTGCCTTTCTCAAAACGGGTCTGTTCACACCATTAGGAATAAACCGTGTTTTTCGTCCATAGGTATCCATAAAATACTTTTGAACACCTTCACTTAACACAATAATCTCATCTGCAAACTTTACGGCACATTTTTCTCCCAACATAATATAGGTACTGGCAAGTTTTCCCCACTTTGCCCGCTGGTGGTCTAACCCATGAATGGTTGCAATACAGCGTTTTCCAAAAAGCTTTGGCAGCCACAGCATTGCACATGGCCCTTCTGCATGAAAGTGTACCACATCAAATTTTCCGAAAGCCGCTGCAATAGCGCCTGTTAAAGAAGCTGTCATAGCAGCAATTCCTCTCTTATCTATGGTAAAAACATTTTTTATTTTGATTCCCTTATAAGTGTTAGAAACTTCATTATCAAAATCTTTTCCACTGACATGATGTCCTTTTCTATTATAACAAGTAACATCATGCCCCTGCCCTACCATTCTGGTACATAATTCCTCTACTACAATTTCTATTCCGCCTTCTCTGGACGGAATCCGTTTATGTCCCAGCATTGCTATTTTCAAACTCTTTTCCTTCCTTTCCTTATTTCGACCCAGACCCTTTAAACACCACCATTACCGTCTTCAAAAGAATCTTAATATCCATCCCTATATTCCACTTCTGAATATAATCCATATCCAACTTTACAACTTCCTCAAAGTCTGTGATATCACTTCTGCCACTCACCTGCCACATACCGGTAAGTCCCGGTTTCATTGCCATTCTTCCTCTGTGGTGCGGTTCATACTGCTCCCATTCGTCTACAGTCGGCGGTCTGGTTCCTACCAGACTCATATCACCTTTTAAAATATTCCAGAACTGCGGAAATTCATCAATGGAGGTCTTACGGATAAACCACCCCAGACCGTGCTTTGTTCCATCCGGTCCGCTGCCAATAATTCTGGGGTCTGCATCCATCTTAAACATAAAGCCTTTCATCTCATTCTTTTCCATCAATTCTTTTTTTCTCTTCTCCGCGTCCATATACATACTGCGGAATTTGTAAATCTTGAACTTTCTTCCATTTCTTCCCACACGCACCTGAGAGAAAAGCACAGGTCCCGGAGAAGCAATATAGATGGCGGGAGCAATAAAGATACCCAAAATCGCCGTGAAGATAAGCCCTACTACCGCGCCGCAGATATCCATAAGCCTCTTCAGAATCAACTGCCTGGAAGTTGCCATACGAATATTGGTAGACAGCACTACATACCCGCCAAAGCTGTCCAACTGCTGATTTCTGGTATTTTCTCCTACTCTTGCCAGCTTTCTGTGTACCGTAAGTCCCATGGTGATACAGGTCAGTTCCAGATTTCTGGGAAGAACCATCCCTTCTCTGACATTGATAAGCATGCTGTCAACCCATCTGGTCTGTATATAATCTGGTATTTCCGTCACTTTACAGACAACGGGAACCCCTGCTATATTCGCTCCTACCAGGCTGTCATCATCAGCAAGGATTACACCTCTTACTTCCAGTTCGTTATATGTATTTTTAAGAACAGTCTGTACTACTCTCTCAGCCCTGTCCCTTGTAGTCAAAATCAAAATAGCTCTTTTTGCATAAAAAACTTTTTTATGCTTTAATAAATATATTTTCCAGAGGAGTCTTTCCAGATACAATCCTGCAAAACCAAAAATTACAAAGATAACCAATGAAATTCGCGAAAAGTCTTCTCCCCTTTTCATCAGAAACAGGTAGGAAATCATCATCAGATACACAATCACAACATGTTTTAATGCTGCCTTAAATTCCTGAAAATATCCTCTTCTCATAATACCGCTGTATTCTTCTGTAAAGAATACAGTACAGATGTCAGCAAGGCACAAAATAATTGCTTCCTGCCGATAAATATCCTGCCCATAGGGATTCACAAACCCATTTCTGCACATAATAGAAACTACATAAATAACCTGCAGGACAATCAAATCCAGCAAAATAAAATCCCAGTGTTTAAACCAACTGCTTGAAATTTCCCGATACAACGGCTGCCCCTCCTTATTGATAGTGCAGGAGCTGCCCGCAGACAGCTCCCAGGTATTACCTTATGCTCTTCTTCTGTTTCTTCCCAAAACAACAACGGCTGCTCCCAGAAGCAATACAGATGCACCTGCATAGAGACCCCAGTCAGAGCTTACGCCTGTCTTAGGCGCTGTACCTGAGGTTGAGGTTGTTGAGTCAGCAGCTGTCCCGTCTTTTTCAGCAATAACTGCTACAGGAGACAGGTCTGTGAACTCTGCAGTAATCTGCTTGTTTGTGTAATTTACATCAGATGGTGTAATTACTTCCCAAACACTGCGTGCTGTGCTGTAGTGAACTACTTTCACATTTTTCAGAGATTCAGTCAGATTTGGTACGTTAAAAGTAACTTTGTACTTTCCGTCTTCTGTCTTCACTCCGCCGTCAACAGGTGTTAAGTCAAAAAACTTGGTTACAAGCGTTTTGCCCTGTAACTCTGTTTTCAGCTCTTCTGCCTGTTCTGCAATACTTTCCAGTGTAGCAGTTCCCTCATTAACAGCCAGGATTTTGTCCAGGACTTCCTGAGACGTCACTTCTGAAAAGTTTTCTTTGGTACCTTCTGTCATTTCATACTTGCCTACAGAGTCTCCTGATGGAGTAGCCTGTGTTGTCTTGCTGCCTGCGGCGAATACACTGACTGCCTGAGTAACGACCAAAGCTGCAGCTAAAAGAGTTCCCAAAAGTCTTTTTTTCATCGGTATCACCTTTCCTTTCTTTTTATTTTTCTATAGATACCAGTACAGCTTGTACCAGATATCTCTGAGTGGAGATTCCTGCATAGCAGGTGGACAAAGTAATGATTTTGTCCTCATTTGTCACTTCCATGGAAGTATCTATAAAGGCATTCATATCCCGCATGGAGAAAATGCCGTCCAAATACTGCTTATAGGTGTCTTTATCCCAGAAGTTATACGTCATAAGCAGGTGCTTGTTGTCTGTCAGATATGCTGCAAAAATTTTATAATGAAGTATCCTGTCTGTCATATAAATGGTAATATCCCGGTTGGCGTCAAAGAAACTTCTGTCCATATACTGGTGAATACTCTGAAACATCGAGCCATTTTTCATATCGTGTCCATAGATAACCGTATTGGGGTCTTCAAAGGTTTTGGTATTATAGTTCTCAGTGAAAATAGCTCCTTCTTTTTTCTCTTCTCCGTCAATAGTGTGGTTGAGATAATATCCGTTATCTGTGCTGCTCTGTAAAATGGGATAGTCTACGGCTGTCCCCGGCACTGTTATCCAGGCATACACATCGGGATTCTGCTGCTGCAGGGCTGCAAAATCTATGGGAATTTCTACAGCCGGCTGTTCCGTCTGTGTTTCTTCCGTTTCCTGCTGCTCTGTGTTTTCTTCCGTATCCGGTGTTTCTTCTTTTACCACTTCTTTTTTGATGTCTTCGTATTCTTTGCCGGCATTTTTCTCTTCCATATATTTATAGAGTCCTACAATCCCGCAGAGAATACCCAGTCCAAGGCATACAAAGGCAATGATTTTTTTCTTTTTCATATGCCCTCCTATTCTGCTTCTTTGTAAAAATGCTGTATCATCAGCTTATAAAGTTCCTGGTCATTGACATGATATTCATCAAATTCGCCGCCGCTTACGCCTTCCCCCGGAATACTCCAGGTTTCCCGGTCTGCATCGGAGGCAAAATCCTGCAAAATCTTTACATACTGGTCTGTGCCAATATTGGTGACCATGTAGTCGTTTAATTTTTCATAAAGTTCTGTTACCAGAGAAGGCGTTTTACTGTAAACCTTTGTGGCTTTATTTCCATATGCTTCCAAAAATGCCATCTGACGCTCCAGGCGTTCCATGGCGCTCTGGTCTTTTTCAATATTTCGATAACGGACAAAGGTTTCCGCATTCTCCGGGGTGAGTTCTGCCTCTGCTCCCTTTTTCCACTCTGGATTTTTTTCCTCCAGACTGTCATTGGGAACCGTAACCGTCACACCGCCGATTCCTTCGATTAAGGCAGGAATACCATCCATGTTCAAGGCACAGTAGCCTTGTATGGGCAGACCGTAAAGGAGCTTGGAAACTGCCTGCTTCATCAACTCACAGCTTTCATTCTTTCCGTCTCCATATGCATAAGCCAGATTGATGTGATCTGTGGTGGTTCCCAGACTATCTCCATTCTGGTCAAAGACTTCTATCTCTGCCATGGTATCTCTGGGAATGGACACTACACTCATTTTGTGTTCCACCCGGTCCCAGGATATGATAAAAATGGCATCTGCCTGTCCGGCATTGGCCTGTCCGGTGGTAGTTTCCACTTTTTCTCTGGAATCAATGCCCATAAAAAGGAAATTACTCAAATGGTCATTGTATTTATATTCTTTTCCTTCATAAGTAACAGAACCTGAAGTAGCTGTCTTTGCTTCTCCTGTCTCTGCTGCATATTCTGTTTCCGCCTCCTGTACTGCGTGTTGTTTGCGCCATATTCCAAACCCCGCTGTCCCTATAATTCCCAGAACAAGCACGGCAATCAGCGCTGTCAGGCACTTTTTCACTTGTCGTTTCCGTCTTTTTCCGGTTCTGCTCATTTTTTATCCTTCTTTTTGTATGTATTTCAGCTCTTCCAGCTTATCACGCACAGCCTGTGCAATTTCTGCCTGAGCTTCATAGGTTGAGGAAGGTGAAGTTGTCACTTCTGCTGCACTGATATAATGTTCTCCCCATTTTGCTTTTAGTGCAGCATCAAGAGTTGCCGCATCTACACTGCCGTCCATGGGCATTGTCCCGATGATGATAAATTTCTCTTTATCGGGAAAAGTATCCAGAATTTTCTGCTGCTGTTCTGCCAGTTCTGCAGGATCATGATTCCAGCCTCCGTAATATCCCATGCAAATCACAGGAATACACTGCAAATCTGTCCGGTTGGTCTGTTCTGGCGTCAAATCCCGAATTCCTGTCTCGGTAATGGCAAGTTCTGCACCTGCCGCTGCTTCCTGATGCTTTGTAATATACTGCTGTACCTGGTCTGCCGGTACGCCTGCCATGGTCATCATGGACAAAGTACTTGCGCCCTGCAGCGTTTTGTCCTGTACCGGAAGGCTGTATCCCTTTTCCTGCAGAAGCTGCTGCAAAATTACCTTATAAGAATACGTTGCAGACGGCTCTCCATTTATCAAATCATCCCCCCAGCATACAATGCCTTCCGGGTTCTCTTTGGACGCCTCTTCTGTCTCCGTATTTTCCGCTTCTGTACTTTCTGTCTTCTTCTGTCCGTCCTCTGCTTTGTTTTCGGTATCCTCTTTCTTTCCTGCTGCAATGGCCTGCAGTCTTTTGCTTTCTGCTGCTTCTGTTTTCTTACTCCATATCAGCATTCCTGCCAGGAGAACTACCAGAATCACACAGAACGCCATGAAAATAATGTTCCACTTCTTTTCCTTGTTATTAAAATCAAACACTTCTTGCACTCCTTGCCAAGTTATTTCTTATAGTATCCTTTGTAGGAGTTGTAATATCTTCCCTTTTTCATGTCTACTTTATTCAGAACCGCACCGATAAGGTGACAGCCGCTTCGCTCTATCTGCGTTTTTACCTTCTGCGCCACTTTGTAGCTGATGGCTTCACTCTCTATAACCAGAATTCCGGCATCACAGTTTTTTGCCACAACCGTGGCGTCAATCAGACTGGCTGCCGGCGGTGTATCGATGAAAATGTAGGCATAATCATCTCTTTTCTGACGAAGCAATTCTGTAAAGTCCGCATCTCCCAGAAGCTCCGAAGGGTTGGGAGCCGTAGGCCCTGCAAAAATCATATCCATGTTCTGAAAGTTTGTGTGGTAGATAATGTCCTGTAATTCCACCTGACCGCTTAAGTACTGGGATAATCCGTTTACCGCTTCGTTTACACGGTACTTATTTATAAAGGTAGACTTTCTGATATCTGCGTCTATCAAAAGGACCTTCTGCCCCAGTTTTCCCATTTCCATTGCCAGAGAAAAGGCGACATCACTTTTTCCTTCATTGGGATAACAGCTTGTCAGCAGAATGGTTTTCACCTGCTTGCTGGAAAACTGAATATTGGTACGCAGTGTTTTTATGGACTCCTCATAATAGTAGTTGGACTTTCTCGGGTCCCTCATCATAACACTATTTTCCATTATGCTCTCCCTCCTTTGCTGCTCTTCTTCTTTTTACTTTTTTTCTTTTTTCCAATGTAATCTTTTCTGTCCGGTACAACAGCCAAGGTGGAAATGCCCAGATATTTTTCAATATCGTCTTCTGTCTTAATGCTGTCATTCATAATCGTAATCACGACCACAATACCTGCGCTTAAAATCAGTCCGGCCAGGAGACCAAGCATGGTATTCTTGCTCATGCTGGGGCTTGTCTGTACGGTAGGAATTTCACCGTCTTCGATAATCTTAGGCGGAATGACTTCCATCTTATCTCCAATGTATGAGGAAGCCACGTTGGCAAGTTCATCTACAATAGCTTTTGCCTTCTCTGCATCAGGATAAGTCACAGACACGTTCAAAATACGGGTATCTGTGGGGTTATCCAAAGTAATGCAGGATTTCAGTGCTTTATAGCTGATGTTCAGTTCCTGATTCTCAATAACCTTTTGCAGTACTTCCCTGCTTGTGGTCAGTACGGTATAGTCTTTCGTAAGCTGGCTGCCCATCTGTAAGTCCGCAAGGGATGACAGGGTAGTCTCTTTGGTAAGTACCAGCATACTTGACGTAGATGTATAGACCGGCGTCATAAAAAATTTGGTATACACACAGCTTAAACATCCACACAGCAGCCCCACGGCCAGAATCATGAAAATTCTTTTCTTTAGCGCGTAAAATATTTCCCTTAAATCAATTTCCATTTCATCGTCATGCATATTTTCCATATTTGTCGTTCTCTCTCCTCTGTGTATTTTGTTTGATAAGCTTCAGTGCATTTTTATAACAAAGCTTTTTCATATATATACTATCCAAATGTTTTGCCATCCACACTTCTGCCCCCTGTGTGCTGGGTTTCCGTGCTTTTGTGTTGTGCATGTCTGTTGCCAGAAAGTGAATTTTCTCATCTTTCAGCATCTTCCTGCACCATCTGGTTGTTTCTTCATACCATTTTCCACCGATTCTCCGATAGTTCATCTGCATCAAAGCGCCGATTTCTGTCAACTCCTCCACTCTTCCCTTTTCCCTAAGCGCACCATAGCGCTCGATATGGGCGATAACAGGACGGTAATGCTGCGTCATCAGGGTTCTGACACATCTGTACAAATCCGAATAAGGTACCCATGGCATAAATTCTACTAATACATAAGAAGTTCCCGCCAGGGTAAGAATCTCTCCCCTTTCCAGCTTTTCCAGTATATCCAGTGTATACATAATTTCCTGCCCTGGATAAATACGAAACGCAGGATTGATTTTCTCTCTGACTCTCGCCTCCAGCTCTGCACATGCACGGCGAATTGTTTCCGGACTATTATGACAGTATTCTGCAGAATAATGAGGTGTGGCAATAACCGCTTCCACTCCCTGCTTTGCCGCCATTTTCAGCATCTGAAGACTTTCTGCTTCGCTGGAAGAACCATCATCAAAACCGGGAAGTATGTGACTGTGAATGTCTATTTTCTTCATTTTTCCCCCTTTATAATTATTTGTATACACAAATACCCCCCCCCGGAAATTTTACCTAAATTTTACATACCAGGGAGGGCATTTTTCACAATTTGTTTCCTCACATAAAAATATGCCGACGATACATGCGTCGGCATACAATTACAATCATTACAGTGTCTACAATTTTTCAAGCAATTTCCTATGAATTAATGCCTTTTAGCGCTTATACTATACCATAAACTTCCTGCTTCTACAACAGAAAAATACAATTTACAACACTTTTTTACATATTATTATCAAGCACACTATAACAAACTTATTTTTCATCTTTAAGGCATAATAAAAGAGGTCTTGGAATAAAGGAATCTGACGTATTTTCCATCAGATTGTTTTATCCTGAGGCCTCTTGTG
>SKEQ01000913.1_pt1 | contig 15626 bp, 14 predicted proteins | sample 4826751 | NCBI WGS metagenome assembly SKEQ01 (sample SAMN11008805, study PRJNA524170) | human gut metagenome | biome: Human fecal sample; material: Feces; isolation source: fecal sample from pouch patient p44 | host: Homo sapiens | place: Israel: Tel-Aviv | collected 2013-07-11 | reverse complement strand
AGTTTCTTGATGAAAATATGCTTCTATCATTACAAGCTCGTTTGGTGTAAGATGGGTATAAGTCATTTATGTTCACTCTCCTTGTATGCTTTAGCGGGTATTACAATTTGAGTGTAACATAAATGGTTTTTTTATTTGTCTCGCTTAATTATACAAACGGCGTGATAAAAAACGAGAAATGAATTATAGGTTTAGACCTTTATCATTTCTCGTTTTATTTTATTGTATCAAGGCTCTATCATAAGTGGTAAAATCTACTTTTAAATCACATGTAATCATTGATAAGTCCAGTGTTTTAGCGGATAATCAGCTTTTTATTTATTTTTTCTTATAAATTTGATAAATAGAAATTAGTATAGCCCTAAACAAATTATTTGTGTTTTATTGTTTAGGGCTATACTATATTGGTACAAGGAATAGAAAGAGGTGTTTATGTGGTTGATAAAATTCAGTTTAATCAAGTTATAGAAGAATTCATCAAAGTAAATAATTTAATGACCCATATTCAAAAACGACCAATCAGAATAACTAATGATCTAAAACTCAGTACGAGTATGATTCATTTGATTGATGTGATTGGAAATTATCCTGAAACTAGTATTACGGAATTAGCTGATCGATTAGGCGTTACCAAAGGAGCTGTATCCCAACAGATTCCCACTTTAGAGAAAATGAATCTTATAAGCATTTCTCAAAAAAAAGGAAATAAGAAAACTAAACTTGTATCGTTAACAAAATATGGTCGAAAGGTGTACGAATCACATAATTATTTACATGAAGAGCTTTATAGCTCAATAAATGAAGCGTTAGAATCATTCTCACCAGACCAAATTTCAACCATTAAACAGATTCTAGAAAAAGTATCTTATACAATCAATGAATATCAAGTAAGTCTGACAAGAAAGGAAGATTGACATGAAAAAAATGATTTTTGAATCGGCTACACTAGACTAGACAGAAAAAATAAGGTGTGTAAAATAAATGAAAACACACTGGAGGAATTTTTATGTCAAGACGTCAACGTAGAACCTATTCAAAAGAATTCAAACAACAAGTCGTCGATCTTTATCTCGCAGGAAAGCCCCGAGCTGAAATCATTCGAGATTATGAGCTGACTACCTCGGCCTTTGATAAGTGGGTCAAGCAAGCGCAAACTACTGGCTCGTTTCAGGAAAAAGATAACTTGACCCCTGAACAAGTAGAACTAATTGCATTACGAAAGAAAAATAAACAGCTTGAAATGGAGAATGACATTTTAAAGCAAGCGGCGCTGATATTGGGACGAAAAGACAAGTAATTGATACCAATAAGCACAAATACTCAATATCAGCGATGTGTAAAGTGTTAAACATCTCTTGCCAAACCTATTATTATCAAGCCAAACCAGTTGAAGATGAATCAGAACTGGAAGAACTCGTTCAAGAAGAATTTATTCGCAATCGAAAAGCTTATGGTACCAGGAAGCTGAAGCAGTGCTTGGCCAATCTAGGTCTTCAAGTGAGTCAACGCAGAATCGGCCGTATGATGAAACAGCGTGGCTTGCGTTCAACATACACATTGGCTCATTTCAAATTCCATTCTTCTACTTGTAACGAAGCCAAGACCGCCAATATTCTAGACGGAACCTTCCTACAGGAAAAGTCATTAGAAGCGATTGTAACCGACCTTACCTATGTTCGTGTTGGGAAGAAATGGCAGTATATCTGCCTGATTCTTGATTTGTTTAATCGAGAAATCATCGGCTATTCATGCGGGGAGAAGAAAGATGCGACGTTAGTCAAGGAAGCTTTTGCAAAGATTCCGTACTCGTTGAATAATGTACAACTTTTTCACACGGATCGTGGAAAAGAATTCGATAACCAGACGATTGACGAAATTTTATGGGCCTTTAATATCACGCGTTCCTTAAGCAAAAAAGGCTGCCCCTATGATAACGCCGTTGCAGAATCCACCTATAAATCTGTCAAAGTAGAATTCGTTCATCAATACCGCTTTGAGACATTGGCTAATTTGCGATTAGAGCTATTTGATTACGTCCATTGGTGGAATACCATCCGGCTGCACGGCACGTTAGGCTATGAGACACCGATCAGTTTTCGACAGCAGAGATTGGCGCAGCGAATCCTTGATAATGAGCTCGGATGTGATACCGGTGGCGAGGCACCTTAATTATTTGAATGAGCTTCTGCCTTAGAGAATCAGATTCGAGGAGGCTCGTTGTCAAGGGCAGTCGGAACACCAGCAGCAAGCTTACGCAATACCTTATAATTTTTGTCAAAAAAAGTGTTGCCATTCCACATATATCTTTAAACAGCTATTGCCAGATAAAAATAAATGATATTATATATATAAATACTTATCCGAAAAGGGGAATGAGAGAGTCAAGGTTCTTGGAATGTCGAATAGTCGAGTAGGTAGATTTTCTATCTACAACCTTGTTGTTTAAAAATGAAAAAAATTGGAATTAGAGAAGTTGCGAAAGAGGCAAATGTTTCTCCTACGACTGTGTCGAGGGTATTGAATGATCGTGGATATTTGAGTGAGGAAACAAAAAGAAAAGTTTTTGATGCCATGAAAAAATTAGAATACTATCCTAATGAACTGGCGAGAGCACTTTTTAAAAACGAAACATATACCGTAGGTTTGATTTTTCCTACAATTACTAATCCATTTCACGCTGAGTTAATTCAAGATATCGAGTTCGAGCTTTCCAGCAGGGGATATAAAGTGTTGCTGTGCAATAGCTTAAACAATCCAACAAAAGAAAAAGAGTACTTGACGATGTTGAGAAAGAATCAGGTTGATGGAATTATAGTAGGAACGCACAATAAAGATATTGCGGATTATGATATTCCAGGGCTACCTATTGTAGCGATTGATAGAAGTCTTGGTGAAAATACAGTTACAGTATCTTGTGATAATTACAGGGGTGGGGAATTAGCTACTCAACTACTTGTAAATCATGGCTGTCAGAATATACTGTGTATTCGGGGAGATAGTAAGATAAAGCTACCCGCGAATAGTAGGACTTTAGCATATAAAGATGTTTTGAATAAATTCATGCTGGAACCGTTAGTCCTAGAAGTACCATTTGTAAAAGAAATCAATGAAAAAAATGAAATAATTAAGACATATCTGGAAACTCATCCAAATATTGACGGGGTTTTTGCAGGAGATGATTTATTGGCTTCTTTGGCGATTAACAACTTAGGAAGTTCGGGCAAAAGAGTTCCAAAAGAGGTTAAAGTGATTGGATTTGATGGAGCTCAACAAACATTGATTTATAATCCAGAATTATCAACTATTCAACAGCCTATAGATCAAATATCTAAAGTAGCAGTAAAAAAATTATTGAATATGATTAAGGGCGAAAAGGAGACGGATGAACTTTCACTTCCAGTAAAGCTCATAAAAAAAAATACAGCATAAGTTAAATCGGCGAAAAATTCCTTCGTCGATTTAAAAATATTTTTATGAAACGGGTTGACATATGAAACGGGTTGACATATATTAGTTGTGAAGATAAAAACCTTTTCACTGGAGGAAGAAAATGGAGAAATTATTAATTAAAAGCAATAATCATCAACTTTACTACCAACCTAAGGATGTTTGGGTCGGAGATGTTATGCCTTACGGGAAAGAAGGAAAATTCTTTATTTATCATCAACGTGATACTAGAAATCCAGTTCCTTTTGGAGAACCGTTTGGCTGGGCTTTAGCAACTACGAAAGATTTTGTTCATTTTGAAGACTTTGGGGAATCTCTTTTAAGAGGGGATGACAATGAGAGAGACCAGTTTATCTACGCTGGTTCTGTATTTGAGGCAAATGGAAAGGTTCACGCATTTTATACAGGGTATAATCGTGAATTCTTAGCGCAGGGAAAGACATCTCAAGTGTTGCTTCATGCTGAGAGTGATGATTTTGTTCATTGGGAAAAATCAGAAACAGCATTGGAGTTAGAACCACAAGAAGGGTATGATATTCGAAACTGGAGAGATCCATTTGTCGTTTGGGATGATGAAAAAGAAGAATATTTGCTAATTTTAGGGGCGCGAAAGGGTCAGGATAAACATCTACAAACCGGACGTTTAGTGGAATTTACATCAAAAGATTTAACTAATTGGGAATTCAAAGGTGATTTTTGGGCTCCGGGATTGTATACCATGTTTGAAATGCCAGAACTTTTCAAGATTGGTGACTGGTGGTATCTTGTCTATTCAGAATACTCAGATGGAAATAAAATACTCTATCGAATGAGTCAAAGTTTGGAAGGTCCTTGGATTAAGCCTAAAGATGAAGCTTTTGATGGACGGGCTTATTATGCAGGTAGAACAGCTTATGATGGAAAACGTCGAGTCCTATTTGGATGGGTACCAACAAAAGATCAAGAAAATGATAAAAACAATTATTTATGGGGAGGTACTTTGGTTCCTCATGAAGTCTATCAAAAAGAGGATTTTTCACTTGGGGTAAAACCCATAGACGAAGTGTGGAATGCATTCATAAATTTACATGATATTGCCGATGTAGAGATAGAAACAGCAGACACAAGAGAAGAAGTAACGCTTGTCAAAAATAGTGGAACTTTGTTTAATTTAGAAACAACAATTTCATTTGATGAGAATCTTAGTGACTTTTCACTGAGATTATATAAAAACCTTGAGACAGATGAATCTTACGAATATCGCTTCAATTTAGATGAGGGGCGTCTTACATTTGATAAAAACCCTTGTTACCCTTGGTTTCAATATATGGATAAAGGACTTATTAGACCTATATCTTTAAAGCCTAACCAATCTTATAAACTAAAAGTGATTGTTGATGACAATATAATGACACTTTATATTGATGGAATCGCTCTTAACGCTCGTGTACATGGTTGTTTTGGTCAAGCAATTACTATTACAGCAACAAATGGATCAATGACTGCAATAAATACCAAGTTTTCAAATGAAATAAAGAAATAATAAACGTCAATCATGTGGCAGGTCTGAAAATCAAACATGACCTGTCACATTTAAAAGGGAGGATAAATGAATGGACTACAAAAAAATTGCCGAAGATGTATTGGAAAACGTTGGAGGAAAAGAGAATATCTCAAGCGCTACACACTGCATTACTCGTTTACGTTTAATTCTTAAAGACAAAAGCAAAGCGAATATGGAAATGCTTGAGGAAATAGAAGGTGCAAAAGGTGTTCTTTTCAATAGTGGACAGTTACAAGTAATTTTCGGAACAGGTATAATTGAAAAGGTTTACAAAGAGTTCGTTGAATTGACAGGAGCTAAGGAAGTATCCGTTTCTGAAATGAAAGACGAAGGAGTCAATAATTCAGGAAATAGACTTCAACGAGCTTTTAAAGTTTTCTCGGATATCTTTATTCCGATCATTCCAGCTTTTATTGGGGCAGCAATGGTTTTAGGAATTCGTTCGTTGATTACCACTCCTGGAATGTTTGGAATGGATGGCTCATTCGCTGATCACAATGTATTCCTAAATGATTTATCCAAATTTCTGGGTATTATTGCAACCACATTTGATTATTTACCAGTTTTAGTTATGTATTCTGCAACAAAACGTTTTGGCGGAAACCCTATTTTAGGATTACTTGTAGGATTTGTTATGATTCATCCAGGACTAGCCAATCGGAATGATTTCGTCATGGGAACTATAAAGCCTGATTATTGGCATTTATTTGGATTAAGCATTCCAGCAGTTGCGTTTCAAGGGGGTGTTTTTCCAGCAATTTTGACTTCTTGGTTTTTAGCAAAAGTTGAGAAAATTACAAATAAATATTCTCCTCAAGTACTTGCTTACATTTTAGTCCCAACTGTGACAATTGTTCTTGCCAACTTTGCACTATTTTTAGTGTTTGGTCCATTGGGGAATTTTATCGGTAATGTTTTAGGTGGAATCATTGATTTCCTATATATGAAGATGGGTGCCTTTGGTGCTTTTGTTTTTGCAGGCGCGTTACAACCATTAGTTGTAACAGGAACACAACATGCTATTCAAGGTATTGAGGCAAACTTAGTCGCAACAACTGGATTCAATTATATCCAACCTATTTGGTCAGTTTCAATTATTGCCCAAGGTGGCGGTTGTATTGGTATGTATTTACTCTTTAAGAAAAAATCTAAAGATAGAGATATTGCGATTTCAAGCTTTATTCCAACACTGGTAGGTATTACTGAACCGGCTATCTTTGCTGTTAATTTGAAATATTCAATCGTTCCTTTTGTTTGCTCGTTTATTGGTGCTGGTTTTGGTGGAGCATTTATGAAAATTTTTGATGTAAAAGCCATTGGACAAGGATTGACTGTATTGCCAGGTCTGACTATTGCTAATCCAGTTCTTCCTTATATATTTGGTAATCTCATAGCATTCATTTTACCAATCATTTTTATTCTCGCTTATGATAAATATAAAGTGTTTATCCCTGAAGCTAAACACCGTAAATTTGCAGAAAAAACTGACTCAAAAAAATTGCCAGTTCAAGTAAAGTGAGATGAGAGCATGTTAAATTTTTTTAGAAAAAATGAAATAAGCGTTGTAGCACCTGCAACCGGTGTTTTTGAAAAACTGGAGAAATTAAGTGATCCAGTCTTTTCAAAAGGAATGATGGGACAAGGATTTGCAATTGATGCAAAAAACGAAACGATTGTATCTCCAATCGATGGTTTTGTTTCAAGTATTTTTCCTACAAAACATGCCTTAGGAATAAAAACAAAATCAGGAATTGAGATACTTGTTCATGTAGGAATAGATACAGTTGAGCTAAATGGTGAGGGATTTGATATTAAAGTTCAAGAAGGACAAAAAGTTAAGGCTGGGGATATTCTTATGACCATTAATTTTGTAGTTTTTGAAAAGAATCACAAGACTAAAGATGTCATTGTTGTTTTTCCAGACTACCAAGACGAAATTTTCATTCCGAAACTTGAAGAAGTAAAACAAGGACAAGAATTGTTTGTTCTTGGCTAATGATAAGTAATTAATAATAGAATCGAGGAAAATGTATGGTTTTTGGGGCTATTGAAGCTGGTGGAACAAAATTTGTTTGTGCCATTGGAGATAAAGATTTGAACATATTTGAAAAAGTCAGCTTTCCCACGACTACACCCAAAGAAACAATGAATTTAGTTTTAGATTTTTTTAATCATCATAAAGATGATTTAGAAGGTATCGGAGTGGGATCGTTCGGTCCTATTGATATTCATTGTGAATCTAAAACGTATGGCTTCATTACATCAACGCCAAAACTTGCTTGGCAGGATTTTGATTTTATTGGAAGTTTAAAAAAGCAACTTAATATTCCAACTGCTTGGACGACTGATGTAAATGCCTCTTGCTATGGTGAATATGTTTCTGGAAATGGCAGAGGCCTTTCAAGTGTTGTTTACTATACCGTAGGAACGGGCATAGGAGGTGGCGCTATCCAAAACGGAAACTTCATTGAAGGTTTTAGTCATCCAGAAATGGGACATATGCTTGTAAAACGACACAATAAAGACAACTTTTCTGGGACATGTCCATTCCACGGAGACTGTTTAGAGGGCTTAGCTGCTGGTCCGGCAATCGAAAGAAGATCAGGGAAAAAGGGACAAGAAGTGACTGAAAATGACGTTACTTGGGAAATAGAAGCTTATTACATTGCTCAGTGTGCATATAATACAACATTGATGTTATCACCTGATGTCATTATATTTGGTGGCGGAGTAATGAAACAAAAACACTTAAAAAAGAAAGTACAAGATAAGTTTATTGAGTTGATCAACGGATATGTCGCTATTCCCGATGTTGACAATTATATTATGACACCAAAATTGTTAGATAATTCTGGTATTGTAGGTTGTTTAGCTTTAGCAAGAGACGTTAAAGAAAAATCTTAATTTGGAAAAAAGATCGTCTCGACTATTTGTTTGGTTGATGCGATCTTTTTTTTCAATTAGTAATTGAAGGGACGCCTAAAAGTGAAAAAAAAAATGAAAGATGAAGTATTAGAGTATATCAAAAATAATTTAAAGTATTACGATTTTTCTGCTCAAGATATTGCAATGAAATTTTGTATTAAAAGAAATGTCGCTTCCCACTATTTGAATCAGTTATTTTCAGATGGAAAATTACTAAAGAATGATTCTGTTAGACCAGTAATGTTCAAGTATAATCAACAAAAGCCAAAAGACTGCTTTTCTAAGTTTATTGGAGCAGACATATCTTTGAAATCCACTATAGATAAATGCAAAGCTACTGTAATGTATCCCCCTAATGGCCTCCCATTAATAATAAAAGGAAACAGTGGCGTTGGAAAAAGTTTTTTAGCAAGTTTGATCTATCAGTATGCTCTTGATAGAAAAGTAATTCATAATGACGCAAAATTTGTTGTTGTGAATTGTGCAGATTATGCAAATAATCCAGAGCTATTGTCAGCAGTTTTATTTGGATATAAAAAAGGAGCCTTTACTGGGGCTGAAAAAGATACTGCAGGGATGCTATCTTCTGCTAATGGAGGATACCTTTTTTTAGATGAGGTTCACAATCTAAGTGCAGAAAACCAAGAGAAATTGTTTCTTCTTATGGATTCTCAAAAGTATCGTAAACTTGGTGAAAGTGTGCAATGGGAGTATGCAAATGTTCGCCTTATCTTAGCCACAACAGAAGATAAAAATACCTCTTTGTTAGCAACTTTTAGAAGACGCATCCCAGCTGAAATCACTCTGCCAGATTACAATAATAGAAGTACATCTGAAAAAATTCAATTATTATTTGAATTTCTTAAAGATGAAGCAATTACAATTGATTCAAAAATATTTTGTTCGATTGAACTTTTTACTGATCTTTTATCGAAAACATTTGAAGGAAATGTTGGAGAATTGAGGAATGAAATCAAGCTTCTTTGTGCAGAAGGTTATTTAGGAAATAAGAGAAAGTCTTCAATTTATTTAGGGGACAAACTAGACAGCGGTTTTTGGATAGATCCAGAAATTAGTATAGATTTAAAAAAAATGTTTCTTAAATCACTTTCTGAAATTGATTTGATTGAACTTTTTCAAAATCACATTTCAATTGAAGAAAGCATGAGTCAATTAAGAGATAGAATACTTAAAGAGTGTGCAGGTTCTTCTGAGTATAATTATTTAGAAAGTGACGAATTTATAGCATTAAGAAACTATGTTGTTAATAAAATATCACCAATTATTGATTCGACAGGTCTATGTTTATTAGATGAATTCTTGGCGGATATCAGTCTATTTATAATGTTTATTGATGTAATTGAAGAAACATCAAGAAATTTTTTGCTGTCTAAGTTCAGAAAATTTCGTATGAAAAATGATAAACAAAAATTATTGGCAAATGAGATTTGGAGTAGTTTAGAAGTCGAAGAAAGTAAACAAGAACTTTTGTTGAAATGGATACTTTTTCTTGTAAAGAAGTTCTATGTGAAAATACCAGAAACCCATTGTCTGATAGTTATGCACGGTAAAATAACAGCTTCTGCGATCGCAAGGGAAACAAATAAGTTGCTGAATACATATGTTTATGAGGCTTTCGATATGCCAATTGAAGGTGAGACTAGTGACTTAATTAACCTAATCAACAATTTTTGTAAAAGTATAGATACGACGAATGGACTCATTCTGCTAGTTGATATGGGATCATTGGAACAAATGTATGAAAAAATTGAATCCAATGTAATAGGTGATTTGGTAATTTTAAACAATGTTTCTACAGCTTTAGCGATTGAATGTGGGATTCAAGTTTGCCAAAAAAAGCCAATTAGTCATTTTTACCAGATGGATTTTGATTCGTTTCAAGTTAAAGTTCAGTATTATAAAGGATTATCACAAAAGAAAAATGTAATAGTATCTTGTCTCTCTGGTGAGGGGATTTCTGAAAAAGTTAAGGATATTTTAAAACGGTATCTCGATAATCAAGTGGAGATTTTGATTTTTGATTTTAACGCATTAAAGAAAATAGCAAAGGAAAAAGATACTATGATTTTTAAGAATACAATTTGTGTTCTTTCAACCACTGAATTTTACATTCAAGGAATCGATTGTTTAAATTTAGAAAATCTAATTAATGGGAATCAAACCTTAGAAAAATTAAATAAGTATATGGACTCGGATAGCTGTGAGTTCTGCTTAAATGAATTAGTTAAACTCTTTACTATTGAAGGCGCTAGTACTAAGCTTCGCTTTTTAGATTCCAAAAAAGTATTCAATGAGATAGAAAAAGTACTATATTTGTATGAAAAATATTACGATGTCAAAATCCCAAGTTTTCTGAGAATTAATCTATTTCTACATCTTTCTGGAATGATTGAACGAATTATGATTGGTGATGGAATAACAAATGAACATTTGAAAGAGGGAGCGCAACTATTTGATACTTTTTTAAATGTATCAAAAGATTTTTTTTCAGAAATCAAAGATATTTACTGTATTGAAATACCCAAAGGAGAGTATGAGTTAATCTATACAATTTTTGAGCAGACTATTTTCTAAATAGCATACTAGCGTCTAAAAAAATGAAAGGGTGTCCAAAGTATATTTAGACGCTCATTTAATTAATATTTACTGTATTTTCCCGCTTTATTGGATAATGTTAGTTGGCACAGTAATTGCTTATATAAAAGTATAAGAAGAAAGGAGAGAACAAAATGGCGTTTTGGCAAACATTTTTAGTTGTGTTGTATGGATTTTTCATTAACTGGGATAAGGAAGGGCCCAAAATCGGAACCTCCCAACCTGTCGTTGCAGGTTTCTTGACCGGACTTATTATGGGAGATATTCAAACTGGACTTTATATCGGTGGGACTTTGCAATTAATGACACTAGGTATTACTAGTTTTGGTGGTGCATCAGTACCGGATTATCAAACAGCAGCATTGATCGGTACTTATTTAGCAATCTCAACTAACCAGGATGCTTCTATAGGAATAACTTTAGCAATACCGGTAGCAATGTTAATTGTACAACTAGATGTTCTAAAGTGGTCAACAAACATTTTTTTTCAACAAAAGGCAGAAAAATTCGCACAAAAAGAAGATTATCAAAAATTAGAGTGGATGCAATATTTGGCATCAATTAATACAAGCTTTGTATCTGGAATTCCTGTTTTGTTAACTGTGATATTAGGCCCAACGTTAGTGGGAAGTGCAATCAATTATATTCCTGAATGGGTTACCGGTGGTTTAAAGGTAGCAGGGGGACTATTACCTGCTGTTGGGATAGGAATGCTACTTAAATATTTACCTACAAAAGATTACTTTGCCTATTTGTTAGTTGGTTTCGTTTTGGCAGTTTATTTCCAAATACCAATTTTAGGGATTTCGTTACTTGGCGCTGCAATCGCACTAATCGTATATAAAAATAGATCAAATAATACTCAAGTAGCACCAGCTGCAACAGGAGGTTTTGACGAAGATGAATAAGAAACTGACAAAAATCGACAAACAAGTAATTTTCCGGTGGATTCTCAATGGTGCAACTTCATTAAATTATGAAAAAATGGAAGGGTTGGGTTATGCGTATTCTATGCTTCCTTTTATCAAGGACACATATAAAGATGATCCTGAAGGAATGAAACAATCCGTTTTAGCTCACCTACAATTTTTTAACACTACGCCGTATACAGCGCCTTACATTATTGGTATGAATGTTGGAATTGAAAAAGAAGAAAAAAATAAGTCTTTGGAAGCAGTAAGTGCTCTGAAAACAGGTCTAATGGGTCCTTTAGCGGGAATTGGAGATAGTGTATTTGTAGTTATTCCATGGACTATTTTTGGAGCAATTGCAGCTAATATGGCATTGGAAGGTAGTTTTGTTGGAATTATTTTGTGGATACTGGCATCAATTTTATTAAGGATTACTGCTTATCCTTTATACCTTGCTGGGAAAGAATCGGGTGCGAGCCTACTAACTCAAATTGAAACAAAATTAAAGTCTATTACTGATGCAGTATCAATTTTAGGGTTAATGGTGGTCGGTGCACTCATTGCCACAGTTGTAAAAGTGAATGTTGGCTTTGAATTTAAACAAGGCGACTTAACAATGACCGGAAATGAAATCTTTGATCAAGTTATGCCTGGTTTATTACCTGCATGTGTAGTAGCAATTGTGTATTATTTGTTAGGACGAAAGGTTAAACCAGTTTATGTAATTCTATTAATCTTAGTAGTTTCTATTGCGTTAAGAGCGTTAAATATTTTGAAGTAGGTGTTGAATATGGATGAAAAAATGAAAGGTATTATACATGTTCGTATTGATGATCGAATGATTCATGGACAAGTAGCAACACAATGGACAAATCAATTGAGTGCTAACAGAATTATGGTTATTAATAATGAAGTAGCCAATGATGACGTAAAAAAAGCTGTAGTTCGCCTCGCTGCACCACCTAATGTTAGAACTTCAATAATTACAAGGGAAGTAGCAGTTAAAAATATTCTTTCTGGTAAATATGAAGGACAAAAAGTTCTTATTGTTGCAGTTTCTCCAATCGATGTTAAATTTTTGATTGATAACGGTTTACCAATAACAAGTGTAAACGTAGGAAATTTATCAAGAAGGAATGGAACAGAACGCATCCGTCCGACGATAAATATTACTGAAGAAGAGAGAGAGGCTTTTAAAGAACTAATTAGTGATGGAGTTGAAGTGACAGTGATACAAACTCCTAGAGATTCAAAAGAATTTTTAAAGGATTTTATTTATTAAGAACAGAGGATGAGTGGATGGAGTTTATAATTACATCTCATGGAAATATTGCCATTGGATTTGTAGATACATTAAAAATGTTTTTTGGCGATAATTTAAATTGTCATGTGGTAACACTTGGAGATGCAGGCATTGAAGAATTCCGTGAAAACATTGAAAAAATAGTTTCTCAAGTAAAAAATCAAGAAGTTATGGTATTTGCTGACTTGATTGGTGGAACACCTTTCAACGAATTTGCTAAAAGAAGTGAAGTATTTCAAAATGGGTTTCAACTTCTTGGTGGCATGAATTTAGGAATTTTGATTGAGGCTGTCAATTTGAGATTACAAGGAAAAAAAAGCGATGATATCATCGAAAATCTAAGAAATATGAATACAATTGCGTGTCTTGCAGATATGCAAAGACATACTAACGAAGAGGATGAGTGATAAATGCAAAAAATTTTTTACAAGCCTAAAGATTTTTGGTTTGGGGATTGCATGCCTTTTTATAAAGATGGAACTTTTTATCTATTTCATCAACGAGATACGAGAAATCCTAAACCTTTAACTGATCCTTTTGGGTGGTCACTAGTTACAACCACTGATTTTGTGAAATTTGAAGAATACGGGGAAGTAATTCATCGTGGTGGCAACGATGACATTGATCAATACATTTACGCTGGAAGTATTGTCCAAGGAATCAATGAGTATTTAGCTTTGTATACTGGACATAATCGCAAAGCTAAGTTGGATGGAAAAACTTCAGAAGTGTTAATGATTGCAAGTTCTAAAGATTTAATTCATTGGAAAAAGGATGGCGAAGCAGCAAAACTTGTTCCTCAAGAAGGATATGATAAGAATGATTGGCGCGATCCTTTTGCAATTTTTGATCAAGATCATGGAAAATACGTTTTGATACTAGGAGCTAGAAAACCAGCAAGTAAGAAAAAGCCGACGGGGAGATTGGTCTATTTTGAATCCGAAGATTTAAAAGATTGGAATTTCAAAGGAGACTACTGGGCTAATAATGAATTTAACATGATTGAAATGCCTGATATATTTGAAATTGATGGAACGTGGTATTTACTTTTTTCAGAGTATTGTGAAGATAAAAAGACTAAATATCGAGTCGGAGCAGGATTATTTTCAGATTGGAAATCACCAGTAGACGAAGCTTTCGACGGAAAAGCCTATTATGCAGCAAGAACAGTCGGAACTAATGAAACTGGCCGTTTTCTAACTGGCTGGGTGGCAACAAAAGAAGGGGAGAACGATCAAAATAACTGGGATTGGGGCGGTGCACTTGTTCCACATCAAATTATTCAAAAGACAGACAAAACTCTTGGTGTTAAACTGCCTGAAAAAATAATTGAGAATTTTAAAGAAATCACTCCATTTTCAAGTTTTAAGTTAGAGAAAGAATTTGGAAAAAAAGAAAGAGTAATTGTTCCTAAAATCGAAGATTATTTTCTATTTGAAACAACTTTGACTATTACATCGTTAACAAAGGAGTTTGCTTTAAAATTATTTGTAGATAGTGATACTCAAGAAGGATACGAATTTCGTATTTCATTGATTAATAATCAGCTTACTTTCGGAAAAACTCCGAACTATCCTTGGCCTCAAATGTTTGATAAGGGGCTGCAACGACCACTATTTTTGGAAATAGGCAAAGAATATGAACTAAAGTTAATTGTTGATGATACGATAGCTGTTTTATATATTGATAATGTTGCTTTAAGTACTAGAATGTATGATAAAGTCGGAACAGCATTAAGTATGACTGTTACGGAGGGAGCAATCAAGGTAGATAAACTAGACTATTCAATAAATTATGAATGTGGATTTTAAAACAATTGAAGGGATGATGTAAGTGAAATTAAATGGTTTACAACATATTGGAATTCCAACAAAAGATTTTGGAGCTTCAAAAATCTTTTATGAATCCTTAGGGTTTAGTCTGATTAATGAAGAAATGAATGTGGGAAGTAAAGTCGGCTTTTTCGAGTTGAATGGAACGATAATAGAAATATGGGAAGATAAAACTACTGAGTGTAGAGGAGCCATTGATCATCTAGCATTAGATACGGATGACATAGATGAGGTATTCAATTCAATTCAAGATTTAGGATATGAATTATTAGATAAAAATATTATGGAATTACCGTTCTGGGAAAATGGAATCCGTTACTTTAATTTCTACGGACCAAATCATGAGATTATAGAGATAAGCCAAATGAAGAAATAAATAGATAACGAAGTGCTCTAAGTTGGTATGAACGAAAAGTACTTCATTTTTTGGTATCAGCATTTCAATAGTTTAATGAGAATTTACTATTTCAAATTAATTCAAAGTGACAGTATTTTTTACTTATTTGGTTTCAAATTTTGTAATCCTTCCTATTTATTGGAATACACTCCACATTTTGTATACAAGTCATATCATGTTTTAGCAAAGCTCTTACCAAGCAAAGTTATAATGATGTTTTCCAAAGTTTGATCTTTCGATGGAGGCTAACACATATTTTTTGCAGGACAGCCAAAATTAGATGTATAGAATAGAGTCTGTGAGGCGTATAGACAGTTTATTGTCTGTATGCCTTTTTTTATTTTGAAAAATTTTTAGTATTTTTCGAAAAATGCTCACTCCTAGAGTAAGCGCCCCATAGAACAGTACCTTACTAACAAATGCACCTCAAGATATACTTGAGCTATCAAGAAGTCTGGAGGTTTTCTATGGATAGGCTACAATTAACTAGACAGAAAAATTAAGGTGTGTAGACTAGAAGAAAACATACCAGGAGGAATTTTTATGTCTAAGAGAACACGAAGAACTTTTTCACAAGAATTCAAGCAACAAATCGTCAATCTTTACTTAGCTGGAAAGCCACGTGTAGAAATCATTCGAGAATATGAACTAA